>Ga0307515_10000814_pt1 | contig 71781 bp, 70 predicted proteins | sample 17_EM_MG_FD_194513 | JGI IMG/M metagenome (GOLD analysis project Ga0307515, IMG submission 194513) | Populus trichocarpa ectomycorrhiza microbial communities from riparian zone in the Pacific Northwest, United States - 17_EM | ecosystem: Host-associated > Plants > Roots > Unclassified | place... | reverse complement strand
GCAGTGCGCAGAGCTAGACTGCAGGGCCCTACAGTCTTTTCGTCCGTGGCTCTGCTGCCCTAGTCCTAAACAGTCCTTAGTTTGCTTGCCCCGAAAATTGTCGTCTGGTCCGGGGCTTACTTTTGCCTGGACGGGACGGACTATTGGGAAGCCTGGTTTCCACCGGTCCGGACGATCCCAGTCTGAGGTAGGGCTCAGTACGACCCGGTCCATCGAGAAGAATAGACCGGACCAAGCCACAGACTGGCAGTCCTGCACTGGAAGATCCCGGTACTGGCCAGTGTCAGTATCGAATATACTGAGTGGAGTTTAACTTCAGCCATGTCAGGTTACATCAATCCTCTACTACAATACATCAAGATCCATATTCTCCTCATCCTCTTCATCCTCATCATTCCTTTCAGTCTCTACATCCAGCTGCCCGCCCTGTAGAGGTACTTCCACTGCGGTACCAGTAACCACCACCTGCGGAAGACCAAATTCAAATACATCCCATGATTTTATACATTTCTACAGCTTCTATCCCATCCATTTGCATTCGGTTTCGCCGGTCTGTAAGCATGATTTTGCATTAAGAAAATAGTCTTTCAACCCCTGCTGACATGGCCGGAATCGAGAGAATGTCTAGTGCCATTACTAAGAGAAGTGGAAAGATCTGGCGTTGGGACTGCCAAAAGGTATTTAAGTTTGTTATGGACGGGTCTGTGGGGTTGGTGAGATATCGACCATACTCATCAGCTGTTATTAGTGTATTAGTCTCAGTGCCACATTGTGGGCTCGCCACTCACCCACAACATCCATATTCCACCTCGGCAGTGGCACCCATTGTGGCAATGTTTCTACCTCGGCATCGATGCATTGAGGACTCGTCACCATAGTTGCATATGGGCTCGGGCTGTTGCATGTGAACCTGACCGAGCTGAGCTTCAGCTGAGGGCAAGGCATTCGACCGGTAGAGCGTAAGGCACGCAACTACCATGTATATATGTCGCGTCTCTCTCCTTCTCTCTTCTCTCTATACCTTAGTCTATACACGCACATAGTTCTCCCCTTCCATATCGTAACATGGGCGCTTGTGCGTAGGTTCTGGGCTTAGCTCTCTTTGCGGGTTGCCTTCTGCAGGATTGTTGAAAGCAAAAGAGAAAGGATGAAGAAGCTCAATTGTCTATCGATCCAAAGAGAGGGAAAACTATAGACTTATATACGAAAGAGAGAGAAGGAAACGCCCAATGCCGAATGCCAAAGCCGGAGCCCAATGCCGAGTACCATTGCCGAGCCCTCCTCCTCGCCATGGGGGCAGGCGAGGCCGATGGGGGCAGGCGAGGCTGGTGGGGGCAGGCGAGGCCAATGGGGGCCGCAAGCCACTGGCCACATGCCCGAGCTCGCTAGCACCAAACACTAGGGAAGCCACTGGGCCAAATCCCTTGTCAATAAGGATTGAAATCTATCCAAGATCAGAGAAGTACTGGAGAAACAATTGGTATACGGATTACTCCAACCATTTGCAGGTCATCAATTACTTTGGCTGTGAAGAATATGATCTCTGAACAGAATTCAACACAAGTGAAGAAAGAGAGAGCCATTCAGAGACTGGGAGGGAGCTGGAGAAGCACAACCTATGTTGAATATCCGAGTGACGAGCACCGGCATACCCGAAGATATAACCGAGGTTCTCTGTATATATGCCGAGTCTTTCTCCTTCTCTCTGTATCTTAGTCTATGCACACAGTTTTCCCCTTCATATCGCAACACCCTAGTTGCTGAAAAAAGACTTCGATGGAAGCAAAAAAAGTCTCCAACTTAGCGTCCTTGCCGTGTAATGTGCACCGCATGATCCAGAGCTAGCCAAAAAATGTTCTAATCGAGCCTACGTAACAGATAAACTAGACTAAGACCAAGAATTCGAATAAACCAAAGAAATAGCTTACCTCGGTCCTCATTGGATTTCGCGATAGTAAAGAAGATGCAATACCGTAATCTGTGGCGTGCAAGAGATATTGATTATGACAGTGGCACGGTGGAAGCGTACAAATGATACGATGAACGAGCCTTGTCAATGAACCGCTAGAAAATAATGCTCTTGAAGCGCATCAGTAATGTTCGACGAGATGGTTACAGCTTTCCTAAGCGGCCCACCGGTCAGGGCCACTTAGGAACACTGGATGACTGACAATGGTAAAAGCGGTAAACTAATAACTGAACAAAATACACTAGTTACTAGCCCTTTAGTAGAACTACTATGCTTACTGTCATTTTAGATATTGCCTAGTACGTTTCACATTTATGCAGCAGCCACAATTCTCCAACATTCAAGCTCCACCTACTCACTCTTCACCGCTAGTTATAATTTTAGATAGTCGGGGTTCTCTCAAAGCTCGCAAGTCTAACAACCGAGCTTACGGAATCAGCACTAAACTTTAAACTTGGAGGAGCACATCGGTTGAAAGTCCACGAGTGACGTTGGAATTAGGTGCGGCTCCGCGGGGCGCACGTGGCAGAGGGCGGCAGGCGAGGATGAGAACCCTCACCTTGTATGTTTCTTGCTTCTTTCATTCCCACCCAACACGATATCTGGCAGGCGTGCTTAAACGGTGGTTTCTGTTTTTAAGTTTCCATTTATTTAGTTCTGAAAACCGTTGGAATACCCTGTAAATATTTTTGAAATCCATGATAGTAGGGATGGAGTTTTAGTACATACAGACAGGTTACGTTCATAAAGCTCCTCTTGATTTAGAAGCGCTCCTCAATATGATATTATCAGTCGGGGTTCAACTTATGTGGTGAATATCAGGGTACAAGAATCATGCACTATGTTCTGTTCTCGTGCCCACACTTTAGCCTCGCTCACCAGCTATCGGCTGCTTCCTTAGGATGGATAGTGCGAGAGTTGTTACTGTCGAGATGATTGTGCGTGGATATCAATGGGGTGATAAGTAGTTCTGGTGGGGTATTCATTATAAAGGGTAGGAGACCCAATGGAGGGTGGGTCAGTACGACTGTGGGATTGACGAACGCAGCGAAAGGCACAGTAGAGAGTTGTTACTGAAAATTTTCGGTCATTTTGGAACGTTTCTGCTGTACAGCTTTTTCATAACGCAATCAAGACGGAAGTGTACTTTTGCAGTGAAGTGCAAATGATCACCTCACCACACTCTCCCAGTATCATCGCATACCTGTTGCAATCCCGAAAAGCATCACCCTAAAGCCTCGGAAAGTCAGGGGCTACTAGCCGTTCGTAACTTGAATCACGCTACATCACTCAAGTACTACTTTTGCCTGAATGTTGAAATACTGATTGCTAGAAGCCTTATATTCTAAAGTACAGGTACATTCGTGATCTTATATACCGCATTCAGAGTATGCCCTGTACGCATGCATGCGCACTCAGCTGGCATCTCCAGCTGAGTCTGGAACGACCATCATCTTAGGGAGATTATGCATCAGCCCAGCTGAAGCCGTACGCCAGGGAGGTGGACCATATATGCAACACTGAACGCCAGTCCTCACTCAGTAGTTTGGTAATCAATATATCATACAGATTCAAAATTGGTAAAGAATAAACCCAATTCTACCATCCCCAACCATCAGCGGGATACAACAACCGCATATGCCCGTCACCTGACTGCATCTTGCTCCGTTACATTCACACGGCTGTACCGTGGAGCGGCTGCCCCGATTACCTTTCCTTACAAATCCCTACTAAGCATTGAGGGATCCTAAACTTATATTGCCTCTCATTGTCAAAAGTTCATTCCGCGGTCCTCTGAAATCTGCCTATCACATTCATATGCTCCCCTAATTCTGCTGCCTGTAGAGCGGATAAGCCATCATGTTCGGCAGCCGGTGCGTTAACATCTGCTCCAGCCCGTAGAAGTCGCTCTACCACGTCTATATGCCCTCTCTCAGCGGCAGCTTGTAGAGCGGTTCGACCGGAAACCTCGACTGCTGGTGCATTGACATCGGCACCGGCCCGCAGGAGTCGATCTACAATGTGCAAATATCCTCCTTCTGCGGCGGCTTGCAACGCTGTTCGGCCTGATCTACAGGCTGCTGGTGCATTCACATCGGCTGTAGCCTCTAGGAGTCGGTCTACTACAGACAAATAACCCCTTTCAGCGGCAGCTTGCAGTGCTGTTCGACCCGAAATGTTGACCGCAGGTGCGTTGACATCAGCATTGGCCTGTAATAGTCGATTGACCATGTCTAGATGACCCATCCCAGCTGCTGCCTGTAAAGCTGTTCTACCAAATCTGAAAGCTGGGTGTATGTTTACATCTGCGCCGGCCTGCAGGAGCCGATTTACCACATCCAAATGACCTCCTTCCGCTGCTGCTTGTAGCGCAGTTCGGCCTGAAATTTCGACCGCTGGCGCATTGACATCAGCTCTGGCATGCAGAAGGCGCTGTACCACGGGCAGGTGACCTTCTCCAGCGGCGGCTTGTAACGCTGTTCGGCCAGTACCCAGAGGAACCGCGGGATCGTTAACGTCAGCTTCCGCTTGCAGGAGTCGATCTACCATGTCCAAGTGTCCACCGGCTGCGGCAGCCTGTAATGCCGTTCGTGCCCCTCTGTAAACTGTCGACGTGTGTACTTCTGCTTTGGCCTGTAGAAGTCGATCTACCACGGCGAGGTGACCCCCTTCAGCAGCAGCCTGCAGTGCTGTTTGGCCGAAAGGGACTGCTGGCGCGTTGACATCGGCTTTGGCATGAAGGAGATGCTCTACAACGGTCAAGTGCCCTCCTGCTGCTGCGGCTTGCAACGCTGTACAACCAGATCTGTAAGCTGGAGGCATGTTGACTCTAGCTCCAGCCAGCAGCAACCGGCGCACTACGTCCAGGTGGCCTTCTTCGGCCGCAGCTTGTAGAGCGGTTCGACCAGTATCGGGAGGGACCGGTGGTTCGTTGACATTAGCCCCAGCGTGCAACAGCCGATCCACCACTGCCAAGTGACCTCCTGCTGCCGTAACTTGTAGCATCGTCGGGTCTCCAGATGGTGCACTTAAATCGACGCCAAGACTTAGAAGAATCCGCACTATATCTTCATAGCCGAGTGAACAAGAAAGATACAGGGCAGTCTGTCCTCCTCCACAGTCGAGTTTAGTATATGCCCCGATTGTTGCTTTTATGTTGTCCGTGGTGAGCCGGAAGAGTCCCACGTGGCCATTCCTAACGGACCACCGGAATTGTGCAGCGTAAGGGAGATTATCGCAACTCTCGTCCAAATCCCAAGGTAGGGGGAAACGCCCGTTCCGCGTCATATTTGCGAATGACTTCCACGAGCTTTCTTCGTCTTGAATATCCGGAGAAAGATCAGAACAGTGATTGATCCAGTGTTCAGTGGCATATCGTAGAAGTCTGAATTGCTTTTCGAGGGTTTCCGGTGGCAGTTCGGGGGTTGTAGGTGTATTCAATTTCAAAACCTCTCGAACATCAATAGGTTTTGTATCGTATGTCGGCCATAAACGCCTAACAGCGATACTCCACGTGCGTCGCATGATCGAACTCGACATCATCCACGAGATCCATCCAGAGGGTGACATATCAATTTCCGATACCATCGGAGATCGTGGTAATGGCGTAACTTGAGTTTCGAAATCCGCAAGATTCAGATAAGTAAGGCAGACTCCACGAATTAGTTTATTAGCTTCTCGCATATGCATGTGAAAGTCAACTCCTATCGCAATGGAAGACTGGGAGAGCAAGAATTCGAACGCAGTGAAGTGAATGACCTGAAGAACATCGCCGTCAACCGTGTGTGTCATCGTGATCAGGTTTTCGCAATTCTGCAGCATTCTAGTTTCACTCGCCGGAAACCGCGAACGGCCCTGCTGCCAATAAGTATCTCCGACTTCAAAAGAGACGCCCTCAACCAACTCGTCCAAACGCAAAGGCCGCCTTGCACCAGCTACCCAGTTAATTATTTTTTTGGCTATATCGGGCTTTCGGTACTCGACGATCCTCTTCAATATTCTAGCATACGTTTCGTTTAAGCCGCGCGGTAGCGATTGCAAAGCCCGACGGATATCTTCGTCGTTATTTTCCTTACAAATATCGTCAAGTTGCAAAGCAACCCAAAGAAACCTATTTATTTTAGCATAAACTACTTGAGGTCGAATTGACGGCTGGAACTGTGATACGTACATTCCGTCGAACTTACGCACTAGAGTCTCCTTTATTTCATCTATCATTGATGAGCTTTGTAGGATCAAGCCTCCCTCCTCAACTTTGGTCTGTAATTTGTCTGCAACAAATACCTCGATGTCCGAGCAGGTTCTCGGGGTATCCAGTGAAACTTTGTAAAACAGTTCCAAGGACCGGGAAATTTCAGCTTCGTTGCGACTGGATACCAAAACTTTGATTCTTTCACGAATCCCCAGCAGCCTTTTCAAATATAGCAACAAACGCCGTTTGTCATTGTCGCTACACTCATCTAACCCGTCGACGATGAAGTATGTGATATCCGGCAGTTGGGCGGATGAGGTGAGTATTTGAAATAACTGTTCCATGGTGGGCGGCCTTTGGACACCCCCGAAATGGCGTTCTAGTTTTTCTTCGAGTTCCGGTGTTATTGGGAACACATTCAAGATCTGCTTGACAAAGCTACTCAACACAGTCTGGATCTCCAGAGAACGACGGCTTGCGAAGTCGCAAAAAAAATAGCATATCATCGATGAGTCTCGGCGGTCCGGGTGGGAAAATATATAGTCGATAATTCCAGTTGTCATGATCGTTTTCCCCGAGCCGGCTATGCAATATTACTATCACACCTCCATGTGTCAGGCTTGTGCCACTTACGGATTCCATTGCACCAGAAACCACTGGAGCGGGTTTCCCGATGCCACTGTTGAAATTCGTCCGTATCTACTATCCATTGTCCAGTACCCTCGTGACGTAGAGATCGAGCTCTCAAAAAGGTATAGGTGTAGTCGTAATCAGATAAATTATTTAGCAAGCGCTTACGTCTTTCCTCTAAGCAGACAACGATCTGTACATCAGTATTCCGACATTCAACTTGAGGACATTTCTTACCTTCCTGTAGAGCGTATTGTTGTATCCTCCACTCTCGGCTTTCCTCCCAGTGTTTTAGCTGCAGAGTGCGATGTTGATGACCCTCCTGTCGATATAAACATGCAACCTGTCGCTCCCGGCAAGCTGCTTTTTCAGATGCAATAGCGAGTTCCCGGTCAATTCTTTCCGATTGGTCCTGAAGACGCTGTTCGATATCGGAGAACTGTAACTTGAAAGGTCGCCATAGAGCCTTTTGGAACTGTCGGAGACCTGGATAATACACGTTAGTAATTACCTTAAGGTATAAATTGACCAAAATTTAGAGTGTTTAGGAACATTGTCGTACCATCTGCTTTGAAAAACTTGAGAGCTTCCGTGCAGAACGTGATAGCGGTGGCGTAGAAGGCGCAGATTGCATCACAGAGTTCGACAGAGTCAGGGTAGAGTTGTTGAATCCGGTCAAAAACGGGACAGCAGAACCCAAGTTTCTCCAGCATTTCCGCCAGCTTCTCAAAGTAGCTTAGAAAATTCATGGCAACCTGACGGTGATACAACGTTGGTAAATATAAATTTCTTTTCAATTACCACGACTAAGGATTGATACCATGATGACAAATTTAACGCTACCCCATACCAATGCAGAGATCTTCGGATCCGTTTGAATGAACGTGTCGACCATGGTTGAAAACTGATGTACGGACTCTAGAAATGGTAGGATCCGTTTCCTACCATACTTCGACTTTTTCCGGTCCAAGCTCGCAGTGACTTCGATAACACCTGACGCTGCTAAGTCTGAATTTTTCAGAAGCTCCGAATACTCTACTGGAGTGAGGAGCTGACGAAAGGCGTTAAGAGCATCTTTGAGTTCAGTATGGCCGCTGTAGCCGCCCGGCGCCCGTCAGCTCAACGAGTCCAATCACATCACGTGAACATACACCTTGTTTGACATCCGGACGACCCAGATCGTGGTATTCAACCTGCACGAATGAATATCGGTAAGAGTTGTGAAAAAGGTGTGTCCAAATAGTTATTGGAAAGGAGGTAAATGGTATGCGTGTACGTAGCCTAGAGTAGAAACTTTATGGGAATCATGCCTCGACGACACTTATAATGGTGCGGCTCAAATGATGTCTCTGGATGGTGGAGTATTCTGCACGCCTTGTCCTTGGGGGCTGAGCATCGAATGTGTCATGCGATGATTCGCCGCGGAGGTAAGCAGCACTGCAAGGTCGCCTCACCAAGTGATCTGCGCATAGAATTTAGATTAAATAGCGGAATCTTTACAACACCACCTAAAAAAAGTTTTTCAGATAGGCGCGTGGAGTAGAGTGTGCGCAACTGTGCTGCATCTCCGGTCAAAATTTAGAGCCGTGTTAACTGGGGAGCCTGGTTGATATTTTGGGCTTTCACTTGGTACTTAAGTATTCATTCGGTGTGCTAGAATAGCAATGCCAAGCAATTCTAACATGACTCACATTCGACGCAGTACTAAAGAGGCACTGCACCACAGTGATAGGCTCTACGTAGGATATATGGTATGTTTCTAGAAGCCCTTGCTGTTGTAGATATATTGTATTTTGACAGTTCAGTTGCAATTCAGATTCTAATATGCTAGTGGACCGGACGATTGAGCTGGCATGATACACTTTTTTTTAACTTAGTGACGGTTTCGACGTCGGAGATAGACTCTATACTAAAAGTTTACGGTATTTTGCAATAGCACCAGGCCAGTTACCCCTGCATACTTCCTACTTATATAACCGTACATACAACGTGGATAGTCGTTTCCTGTTTCTCTCTGGCAGATCGATCCGACGGGCCGGGTCGAACTATTAAATCGACCTAATTTATCTAACCATCTAATCTAGCCCTGAGTTCTGCATCGTCCATGAAAAGCTGCGGAAAAAGACCAGAATTCTAGCCTTCTAGGTAGATTGTGTAACCGAGCGATCTAGCGAAAAGTCTGGGCACGAGAACAGAATTTCAATTTCCTTGCGGGGCAATAGCTGTTCTAAATCATGCGTTGAGCTGCAGTATGATGCAGCACACCTAAAGTGTAAGCAAAAACTTCCCTCTTTTAAGACATCTTCTCCTTCCTCCTGCCTGAACAAGAAATGATCTGCTCTTTTTTCTGAATTCTTGCATTAAAAGCAGTGCGGAATAAATCGCCACTCATTCTCATGCGCCTTGCTTAACTATTCGTTGCCATGCTCTCTACGCTCGTATGTGTCCAAGCCTGAGTGCTAATCCCCGGATCCCCGCTCACAGCTTGACCGAGGACAGCACTTAAGGGATGGCAATGCCAAGGCGAGATTTCCGGTAGAATAATTATCCATTTTCTCGTATCCAACCGCAGGAGGCAGTGCACGAGAAAAAATTATCCAGCTGATACTGCCTACCATTCGTTTGGTACTCTAGGCAACTACGGAGTCTGATGATCTAGAACTAATACCCGGCGATATTCTTATTTTGGCTATCGATAGCCTCGCGTCAAAGACAAAGGAGTGGCTCAGAGGGACTCAGTCGGTGTGCATAATTCTATCGGGTTCAAATATCCGGTATAGACACCTTACAATCCGACCGTGACATACTCTAGGTATTGAAACAAACTGTACATATACACTTGACAGTATGTACAGATACCATTCTACTGTACAAACGCGAGGGCCAAATCCTACAATGTACAAACAAGGGTGGCTGATAATTTAGTAACGATGAACGGGCACACGTAAAGATTACACAATCTTCAGGTCTAAGCTCTAGTCGCGTCAGAGATGTCGTCTCCGCACCGCAAGTACTGCATCAGATGGGAAAAGCATATCCGTTGGATTTCTGTTTAATCAGAAGGTCTTCGGCCACATCTTAACGACACTGGTATCTACAAGGAGAGTAAAGCAGCCCGTGGCTGATAGACTGCTAGCGGAAGTGCACATACGGAACGTACAGTCTGGATCTTATCCGGCAGTGAGTAAGCGGAGAGCATGTATTGATCACGGGAAAGTTGGGTTACCGGATACTCTCTAGGTGCCAATGGTGATGGTCGGAGTGCTGCCGGATATATGTTTTACCAGTGTAAGCCCGCTCAGATTTGGGTATGGATTCTCACTTGTCTGTGCCTCCTCAATGCTTTCGGGAGATCGGGCGTCCCTCGTTTTCGGTACGAGACGAGATGTTCGAGGCCTCCATCTCGGGACTGCAAAGATCTTCATTTCCAAAAGTGAAGGTCCGCAGACTGGTTTACAGACAGTCCCAGTAAGTCTCTGAAGAACGTCTGTGACAATGCATGGCGTGTCAGGATGAGACATAGCAAGGTGTATGGTATCATCTCTTTTCTATCAGGCTCATCTCCACCGATATAGCTCCCTGATAGCTACTACCGTACAACAGCTACTATTCTCACGCTTACAACATATACTCAACTCTGAATCTTCAACAATATCTACCCTACAACTAGTCAACAAAACCCAGGCTGCCTCCTCTGACTTCGGTCTGAGTTCGCAAAAAATTGGGTGGATGCTCGTCCAAATCCAAACAGCTATTTGTATGGGAGGGAACTGAGAAAATACATATGGAGAAGCTATTATAGGCACGTATGTGTGTAATTGGGATATATTCTCGCCCCTGACTATTGCTAGAAATACCGAAAATCCGGTAGTGCCCCAAGCGCAAGTTTATCCTTGTCATCCATGCTTGTCTGCCGGGCTGAGCTGTCACTAGCGATACTTGGCAAGCTGGCTTCTATCTAACATGAACGATAATTCAAAGCAAAATTCGAATAAAGCTAGCTTTTGAGAAGATTTGAATACAGAAGGGGGAGCTTTATAGTGTTCGGTTCATATAGGCACTGCAGTGCAAGATGCTCAGTAAATGCAACGAATATGGAGGCGAGGATAAGAGACAGACTTTAATTTCTCCTAGGTTCAGACTAAGCTCAGCGATGACATCTTATCAGCATAGGAGACACTGCAGAGTGATTTTTGGAAGTGACTGTTCGGTCGTACGATACGGTCTTTCGAAGAATATAGTGATTTTCGCGATCACTTAGGCGTTTGCGAACCAATTCGATAGCGCTCGTGATTGCACTAGTTACTTTTGTCAGAACGTGTCTTGACGGCTAAAATAATCCAACGCCGTGACACCTTTATTCCCCATTCCATTTTCAAAGATAATATAGTATGCAATCGCGATTGTCATTTCAACGTTGTAGAAATGTTTCCCGATGTGCAAAGGATGTTCTACCATGCCTTTTCGTAGACACAAATATTAACCTCTATTCTCCCGTCTATTTCGCCTTCTCCTCATTCATCATTTTACCACACGAGCATAAGTTACAGAATAGAAGGTACGTACTTTCGCATTCATCCCTCTTTGGGGCTAATTCGCCCACTGAGCTGAACATCCTAGAAACACCCCAACGAGATGGACTCAAGTTCCTCCTCCTCGGCAGCATCATCCTCAACCGAAACTCCAGAACCGGAGGAAACATGCCCCTCCGACCACGGCTCTCCGCCCCCACCTTGTACCCATCCCCGCCGAGCAGCTAATCATCCCTCTTGGTACAATTTCGACGAACCCTTGCAAGCGAGCGCCGCCAGGAAGCCAAAAACTCCACACTTCATAGCCGCAAACCTCTCGCTCCAATACTCGGAAGACGAAGTCTCCGAATCCGACGATGCCCTTCCTGAAGCCTGGGAACGACTCCGCATCTACCCCTACACGAAAGAAGAGATCGTAAACGACATCCGCCTCAATAATGCTGACAACCCCTTCTGTCTCTTCCTCCTCCACCTACCCTCCCCCCGCTGACAATGCTAGACTACCCCCTCCTGTTCCGCCTCACTTTTTCCGACACCCATGTTAACCGCCCCAACGGTGAATCTGCGGACTCCGACTGGTCCGCTGAAGAGGAATACGAACCCATCCTTCCGGGGGCAAAGCACAAGCTCACCGCACGCCTGCAGAAAGCGCAGAAGATGCTGCAGGAGGAGATTATTGAGCTCAAGCAGAAGAGTAAGATGAGACAGGGGAGGGAGAGGAATAGGAAGAGGAGGGAAAAGTATGCGGAGAAGAAACGGCTTGCTGCGGAGGCGGCAAAGGAGGTTGTCGGACAGGGAGAGGAGGAGGATGCTGACGATGAGGATGAGGGGGATGAGGCAACGGCACAGTCAGAGACTCCTGAGTATGTGAGACAGATCAGGAAGGAGACTGCGAAGTATGCTGAGTTTGCTGAGGTTAGCAGCGAGGAGGAATAGGGGTGTTTGATCGGGCTCCTGATAAGTAACGAAACACCTATAGGAGTAGCAACGCCTTTTTGGATGCTGTTATCCTGGGTTTGGGATGTCGTCTGGTCTTGTTTGTGTAGAGTCTTAGGTTTACTTTAGGAGCGAATGTGAGAGAACAGGATGTTTATGCTCGCTCAAGACTGTAATATCTGTTAGTGAACCTGGCGGCGTGCCGCCATGCTTGGAGTGAGTATTCAGATATATGCCACAGCTGACATTGAGGCTACAAAATGCAAGTATGATTGGATAGGTGTATGCAATAATCGTCCAATCGATTTTCATTGGCAGCTAGAGACAACAGGCCAACAACTCCAATCTAGGGCTATGGAGGGGAACAGCGGTCCATAAAATGGTGGTATGGATTTTGGGGCTAGGGACCAACTCAGGCGTTCGAATTGAGTTTAAGGCAAAGCTGACAAAGGGGCTACCAAATAATGCGAATTCAATTCCATCTAATTCCATGAGCGCTACAATTATTGCTCTTGGAAGCCTTTTGCAGGTAGGCAGGCAGCAGGCAATCAAGTACAATTTGAAAAAGAAGGGGGATGTCATTAGATGTGGCAACAAAAACTCACAGCGCCTGGCAGTACATGAGAAATGCCCTCCCCTAGGATCGAACCTTGTCTCATGCCTAGCCACCAGAGCCTCATTCGCAAGCTCATTCGCCTCTGGCAGTGAGCTTGCGAGCGAGGCAACAAGAGACTGGGGACGAGCCAAGATCAAACCTGCGGCCCTCTGCTTGATCAATTATGGTGTTGATTACGGCAGAGCACGGTGGAGCTAGTACTACTACTCTACATAAACTGAGCATTTTTTGTATTAGTAGTCATGTTTAGGGGTTATGAAGGCCTGTCATTCGTATTATCACTCGTCACCCTCCTTCTCCATCATGTAGAACCATACGGGGCAGCACAGACTACACATTATCGCGCAGGGAGCGCAAGCAGAGGAGAAGAAGGTTCAAATACGGCTTGGGTGCTGCAGGCTTAGGCAATGCTTGTGGTCTTGGTATCTTTGTGTGTCAACAATGTTGATGAATTGATTCTGCTACCTTTGTGATGAAGATCGTTGATTCTATCTCTCTATCGTGGGAGCTTCTATGCTCATATATACAGCAGACCGCGTATGCCTCGCGCGCCTGTATGCTCACTCGGCCGGCATCTCCAGCTGCTGAATCCCATTAGCTCGTATCCGTAAGTCTGACCGACCATATATAGTAACAGATTCTGTTCCTAGACTGGTGGCTCTTGCCATTGAGGTATAGGAACGTTAAAGATATTTCTAAAATTCGAAATAGAACGTTCTGATAGAGAGGGGGTAACCTTCTATTTGAAGCTTCAATTAGTGGTTGGAGTTCTATTCAGGGTGGATGAACTACAGAAATCATCCACTATTTGGCATCAGACGCAGCTTGAGCAGCGAAAACTGCTGAACGTTAATAGCTAGTGCTCTTTTGCCCACAGTTTTCATTAGTCGGCAAGGTTGGTCCTAAACCAAGCTTGTGAAGGAGTCAGATGCTAAGTACCTATGAGCGCAAATGGATAGCGAGACAGCATGAATGGCAACGAACAGCGAGAACAATTGCGACGCTAACTGTCTCGCTATGTGACTTCACCTCACCTTATATACCTTGCTTCCCCCGCCTTAACTCGCTTCTCCATACCCTCTCATTTGCATATTCTTTCTGCAACATCACACCCACTGCACTCAACATCCGTTCGATATTAGCGCCATTTAATATCAACACAAAATTTCTGTCGATCTCCGTGCCCAGTCTAGACTCCAATTCGACGCTACCCGTCTCGCAAGCAATCGAGCTCAGTATTCCTCCTCTCCTCTCCCTCTTCCTCGCAGCACAGCTGACGCCTACCAGGAGGGAAAACGTGGCGCAGCGTAGTATCAATAACTTCTCCAACTCTTACCCCATCCACCACAACGAAGAGTATGATCATACCTCCTTCTCGCCTTCTCTTCCTTAGTCAGTGTTCCTAAGCTACCCGGCCGGTCACCAGGCCCGGCTTCATACAGGTCGGCCGGCCTGGCCGCTTCGGAATCAATGATTCCACCAGTCCAGCAATTGACCAGTCCGGACCGGGTCCGTCCAAGTCCAGTCCAATCCAGTCCGAGAAATTTTTGGACCGGGCTCGGACCAATCCCCAATTTTTCGGGACCTGGACTGAACTTGCCTGGACTGCTTTGGACCAGTCCATTCGGGCCGAATCGGCCCGAACACGCTGGGAGTTACTGATATACTTGGTCAACATATAGACTCATAAACATAGACTCATACAGGTTGACTCATCTTGCAATTTGCAAGTCACCATGCACATCTCACCCCTCACCACCTGCTACTTGCCACTCACCAGTCACCACTGTAATCTTCCGAGTCACTGAATAGACTCATATACAATAGCTCACTTACCAGCGCCAGTCACCACTGTAATCTTCTGAGTCACTGAATAGACTCATAAACAATAGCTCACTTGCCATCGCCAGTCACCACTCTCCACCACTTACCACTGGCCATTCCGAATTTCACTGCCTTATCTTGTTGACTAAAGATTTGGCCTGAAAGGCCTACCACTTTCTAGAAAGCCAGCGAAGCTGCCGGAATGCACTGGAGAGTGGTTACTGATGATCTGAGTCGCCAAGTAGACTCATACAAGATGAGTCACTCACCACCGACATAGCCATTGACCATTTGTAATGCATCGTCGCGATGGTTTCTCCATAGAACCTTAGTTTTCCTTGTGTATATAAAGCATAGATCTCTCCTGCAGTGAGAGAGAATAGACAGACAGATTAGATCTTCTCCTCCTACCCTCCATATCGTCTCAACTCATCGCTGTGGGACCCTCAGATTCAAACTGCATATATAGCATAGTCTCTACCCAGAAACTGTAACGGGTGGGTTCATTGTGATTGCTCACAGCGGGTGGTTGTTGTGAAGTGACGTTGTGTCTGGGTTCGGGTTGCAGGGATTTCTGTCTCACTTCTTTAGTTTTCGATCTACTTTGAAATTGATAAAGATTATCCTGTTTGGACTGGTCCAGACCAAGCCCGTCGAGTCCAAGACTGCCAGTCTGGGGCCTGGTCCAGTCCGACCTTCCGGTGAGACCGGACCGGACCAAGCCCTACCCCAGACCGGGTCCGTCCGGACTGGTGGAATCATTGTTCGGAATAATGGCCTTAGCTAACCTTCTTAGGGCATTTCTCCAACCCTCTAAGGAGTCTCTCACCAACAATCCTTTGTCACGCTTCCTTACCGCAGTCGAGATCGAGAACCTGTATACCCAAAGCCCCGATTTTGATGTCTACACCTATCACTGCGAACTTGAGCAACAGAAGCGCATAGCGACATATTACAAGAAGACGGCTCCTGTTGGGCGTAGTGTCAAGGTTGATACTGGTAAGGGTATGGGGATGCGTATCAAGGATTGTGCTCGTGGAGGATATATTAAGAAGGTTAACAAGAGAGGAAGTATCAAAAAGGAACGTAAGGTTCGAAAGGGAGGTCAGGGTGGAAAGGGTGCTTTGTTTGGGAATTTTTGTTGCAGGAAGCCCTAAGGTTCATGATCGTGACTGTCTCATTAGACTTCACGCCATGACTGCCCTTTTAGACTTCACACGATGCTCGCCCTCTTGCTCATCATATATAAGACGCACCTTTGTCCGTCTCTCTTGTACCTACAATCAACTCACTCATTCACATCAACAATTTTTGGATTCCCCGTCGCTAGGGATGCGTTTTTTTGGGAATGGTTTGGGAAGGGAATATGATGGAAACAAAGAGATATGGGATAGTGAATGGCGAAGATGAAATTATCTTTGCTTTTGATTGGATGGGGTATTTTGGAGGTGGATTGGATATCATACGGGCTGTGTAAGGATGAGTGGGTATGGGTTTGTCTACAATCATCAATCGAAAATTCTGCATTCGTATTCTGTCTGCAGTTGTGCGAAGTGGTATCAAACTTGGAGATTTACCCTAATTATTTCAGGCGATAATACTACTATTGATTGATAAAACGAGTGTGTTCTGACCAGAGGGTTCCTGCTACACAAAGGAAGGTTCAGAATATTCCGCGATAACTTTAATTTATGGGCATCGATATCTCCAACATACCGTATGTTAGCATCTTCCCAACCGCACTCCTTAAAGCTAGCAGAACCACGCAATCCCCCACACCACCAACGCGAGTACCTTTTCCATCTCTTCAACGTAACCCCACAACTTCGCCTCCTCCACGGCTATCCTCCTCTTCTCCTCCCTCAGTTCCACCACCAAATTTTGTTTCTCATCTACCGCCCTAACTCTCTCGCCTTCCACCTGCATATACTCCAAATCTAACTTCTCATTCGCCGTATGCAGCAGTTTCTTCTCCCACCGCATATCTTGCAGCTCAGCTCTCATATCCTCCGTCAGAGCATCCATACTGGCAAATTTTCCGCACAACACCTCATTCTCGCACATGGCGGCGTTGAGACGCTCAGACAGACCCGCCATCTTTGCAACAAGAGCATCATTCTCGGAGTGCAAGTGGCTTACCTCGAGGTAGAGGAAGTGGTTTTGGCTGGCTGCGTGAATGTGCCAGCGCTGAGACTGTGCCGCGGAGATCGTAGAGGAGCATGGCGCGAGCCGCGGAACTATCGTCGTGTAGGTCGCTACTGACGCTTTGCGAACATCGAGAGGGTGTTCTCTTGGTGGTCGTTGGAGCTGGGAAGGAGTAGCATCGGGGGGTTGAGTCGACCTGCTTGCGCGTTAGGAGCTTAGATGGTTATCCCGAGGGGAAGGAGGACTACAGAAGACGACGGAGGTGAGTTATGAGGCATTGGAAGCTCTAGAGATCTCGGATGTCGAGATTGGGATCGAATGCAGGGTGAAGAGACTAGGCCTAGGCCTAGCGGCTATAGATAACTGCAGATGATCCTCAACCCACAACTTTTTTGGTTGTAAGCCACAGAGAAGGGTTTAACCCTTGCTCATCTAATTTAGCGAGTCTTGGTGGTTTGGGGAAATCATGTGAGGGCCTTTGGGTCAAATAAATTTACAAGCTATTTCGCTGCGAACAGCGTGGCAACAGGATGCATGATCAGTTATTGGTGACTGCAGCAACGTCCTGACCTAATCAGGGACCCAGATCGTCGATTACGTTCGTTTCAGTACTGATGCCTTATAGCTTAGACTAAAACACCAATCCGCAGAAAAAATATCAAGCCCAGGAACTTCGTAAACGTACAACGACACTTACTCCCCAGCCTCTTTGTTCTCCTTTTTCCTCTCTTTCACCTTCCTCCCATCACGTTTCGCATACAGCTGCGACCGCTTGAGCTTACATCCACATGGCCAGATGCTAATCTTCTTTTGCCGACGGTACTCCGTCCATGATGCAAACACTACGTCCCAGCACATCTCATGGTAATGATGTTCGCCATCGCAGGGGAAGAGGATTATTGGAGCTCCGGGAAGGGGAATCGCCATCGTATGGCAGTGTATGCAGGGTTTGCGGATGCGTTTGGGGACTTTTGAAGACTTGCTGCGGGCCATGGTGGGAACGTGTGAGAGCAATGATGGAGGGAGATATAGTGGTGATGCAGGGGGTTTCGAGATGAAGGGGGAGTTCAACATGGTGGGGAGGTTAGTGATTCACTTTGGGCGGATTCATTGTGAAGAAGATTCTGATGGTATTATGTGCTAAGTACTTAAACTCGGATCACTTTCGCCGGGTGCAGGGTATAAAGGATTCAAAGCCAGCCACAAAATCGGATCTAACACCCCGGTAGACAAATCCACCAAAAAAACTAACAATCAACCGTAACTACCACCACCAATGGATCTGGCCAATAGGTGGAATTCGACACGGAGGTTTACATATGCTGTTGATAGAGCCTAAGGTTCGTGACTGCTCTTTTAGACTTCACACTACTCTTCCATTCCCTACGCATCTTGGACCTTTAGAGCTGTACCTAGTGATCACACCATAGCCAATGCATACGGTCCTCCCCTCATTGTCGCAACATATGCAACTAACACGATGGTTGAGCTATAGTTCAATATGAGATGTAACTATGATTATATCTGTTTCACCTCCGCAGAATACAATGCTAGGGAATGGCATAAAGAGATGAGGTTGCTACCATCGATGCGGATAGATACATGATGAGAATAGCTGGTCACAAGTGGACTCATATGGCAAACTATCGATGGCAAAATTGGACCAGTGTTAGCTGTGGAAATAAAATCAATACCACCCTATCAACCAACAAGGATGGTATGTTAAACTAAAAGCTTGAAATGATGATATCGACTGGGAGCACACCAGATATCACATTGTCGCTTCAACGGTAGATATCTACATGCTCATGTTGATTGATCCTCTACAGCCTAGAATTAGCCTTGATGATGAAATTGAAGTTCCTGAACCCATACGTACGCACTGGGAATGTTCACGAGTCCAGATACTATCGCTGTACGAATGATAGTACAACTGAACAGCCTATAAGTATGTACTTCACGACAAATGCATGTCGGTAAGTAGTAGTTCTTGGGACTTATTGGGAATGTTGTCTACTACTCAAGACTTCATATCATGCCGATATTGGTTGTTGGTTTCACATATTTACAGTGTCATACTCACAGTAGCCAAGGAGCAGGTTTAGAGAAATCGTTTATTTTCCTCCCATATTGCCCTTAGCGTGCCCGAACTGACCTGCTCTCATGTTGCCCGCAGGCTACAGTCTAGTTCTTGCGAACCTTCTTGCGGCCATTAGGAGGACCGGCATCTTTCCTCTCAAGGCCTCGCTTGGAGAGTTCTCCAACGGGCTGGCGGGAGGGAGGAGCTCGGCCATTGTCCATGAGGACGGCCAAATTACGGCGGGCCTGCTCTCCTCCACGAACTGCCTCGATTATTTCGGCGTTCATATTGACCGCCGTCCACAGCTCATTGAGCTGTTCCTCCCGTTTGGCATCTCGATGCATCAGGTTCAAAACCTGATACTTCAGGGAGTGGTTATCCCTGGCAAGCTCCTCGATCATTTTGTCCTTCCCCTCTTGATCGGTGGGGATGGTCAACTACGCCACAGTCTGTCAGAATATCCTCGAAGAATAATGGGGCGTAGAATGTACCTCGGGAAACTCAACACCCTCGTAGATGTCTTCAATTGGCTGATGTTCGCGCTGGATCTGGGCGCAAGGTAGGATCCATCCGGGAGAAAGCTCTGGAGTCAAACCGCTGTGGCCAGGCCAAATTTCTCTAGTGACTGGAGTGACTGGAAAATTATCCCACTCATCGCCGGAAGCAGTACGCTCCGGAGTCTTGGGAGCAAGAGGAGGTGGGGTTGGAGAAAGGTTCAACTGGTACTCGATCTCTTCCTTGGTCATGGTTCCGGTACGCTTGCCGGTCCAGAAAGACTTGCGCTTGGGAGGAGTCTTGGAATCCCTGTTGTTGCCTTCACCGTCTTCTTCGTTACTGTAGTATTCATCTTCGTCGCTGATGATGATGGGCTGGTCGCTAGGCTTGGCCTTGTTTCCAACAACAATGCTGTCAATCGACTTGTTGAAGGATACCTCGCGGACAGCAAGGATCGTCCCTCTATTAGTACTATTGGTTAGCGGCATGGTAGTCTTAGTAACCCAAGAAGAGACGGATTCGTCGCTGGAAGAGAAAGCAGGGGGAGCATCGGTCATTTTGATGTCGGACATCTTGATCGTTGGAGTATTCTAAAAGATTGCGATGGAGAAGTGAGGGTATTTCGATCAAGAGAAGAATGCGTGGGAGATAATGTTTGCGAAAAAGCAGAAAAAGTGTTTGCAATGCGGATTGTAGAGACTTGGGCACAAGCAATCGGCTTCAAGAAAAGAGAACGGTACTCACGGAAGACTACGCTTCTCGGGCAGCTTGATGTCGTTGACAGTGGCCACTTTTCTCGGAGCAGAACGAGGCTTGAACGGCGGAGTGGTCTGCCTGAAACGAGTCTTTTTCCTTTCTTCGACTTCACGCTTATTGCGAGCGTCATGAGGATCTAGATAGATTCCTACAAGTTCAGGGCTGAACGATCTCATTAGCCTCCACTCCACAGGGCTGAGGCACAAACACGAAAGGTCAGAGACTTACTGCCTGTTCAAATCCTTGGGCGTTTTTTCACTATCCAACTCCATGGCAACCTCGTGACGCTCAATCATATCGGTAATTTCGGGGTTGGTGAGTGCATAACGACTACACAGGTTACTAGAAAGTATTAACATCCCTCCATTCGGATACTGAATTACCTGATACTGTTTCCACGCTTGTCGTGTGGGGTCTCGGTGATGTTGGTTTTGCGGCCAAGGGCTTCACGTGGAAACATTTCTGCTGCAGATAAGGCTGTTCGAAAGATGTACGAAAATATGCGAATAATTGTGATAGAGGGATACGGAGTTGGAAGTGTTTCGGGGAACAAGATGAGAGCCGTTTTAAACGTGTTGTGGGTGAATTGGGGAGCATCTCGAAGGGAAAGGTGTGAAATTTTGCCTCTCAGGCCATTATGGGGATTTGGGAAACGTGCGTGTACGTGGAATGTGTACCGAGTGATGGCGGGGATATGGACGAGACCTCACGGCGCTGAGAGAAGCAGCGGCACACACATGCGGCGTCTGCTCTTACACAGAGTATCTTTCTTCTAGTCCCCGTAGGTTATTGATCAATATTGTTTTGTAGATGAATTAGCAGAAGTTATGACTATTCTCAGTCTTATAGTAATTATTGGCCATCGGTGTAGATTCAAATTGCACAGAATGACAATCTAAACTCACTCGAACGTTTGACTTGAAAGGTTCCATACATGATACCCACCAACTTTGCCCATGAAGATTTGCTCATTTCATATCAGCATTTACATTATTTTTTTGGAAGAAATCAGTCTGCCAACGTGGCGTGTGTGTTAGATTAAAAGAGTGCCTTCTCTCAATCAGTAAAAGATACCACTCCTCTTGACTGATATTCTTGCCTGTTTGTAGGCCTCTTCCATGCCGTGAAACAGGCAGAAAGGTGTTTCAGACGACCGGCACTATCCCAATGTGTACGCAAGGGCTGCGAATCCGGCCAAAGTATTCGGTATCAACAGCACACAACTGATCGGGAGTACTTAGTGTACGACAATCCATTCTTCATGTTGGAGCATTCGCAGTGCAGTTATTACTAGCGGCCTCTAATAGAGTTTACAGCTTTTTACAGTAGTGTTATGATGTCACGTGGTTGCTTTGGTACTATTTCCCATACCTCGGTCTGAGAGGCAGTGCATTGTACTTAGCTCTATCTAGAGAGTATGCCAAGCAACAGGGAGTTTACTTGGCCTTTTCTTCTCTCCGTGTTATTGCTGGGTGTCGGCTCTATGCCATTGTTGCCAATGGTCCGGACGGTCCCGGCCCGGGGTAGGGCTCAGTGTATTCTAGTGCGTAAAATGGTCGCACGGCACTTCACTGGAAATTTAGAGCGTTGCACTGCACCAGTGCGGTGCGAACTAGTCCAGTGCTAACAATTTGAGTGATACTTGACCCACGGTATAAGAGTGGCTTCTCCTTGGAAATCAGTCTCCGAGGATAGTATTCTTTCTTCTCCTCGGATATCATTCCTGTCAGTTCAGTGCTGTTGGTTTGAGTAGAGTATGAATATCACATGACATTGGGTTAGGGTTCGATGTGGCGTACTTCCTTGCAAATTTTGTATGACTACTTGTTATCTTAGACAATTGAGAGAGAGTTAAGAGACGCATCACGGATTTCGCAGCAGCACCCATCAGTTGACATATGCTTCCAGATGGGACTAGACTTGGTCCAACAATCAGGCTGCTTGATTTGGCAGTCCCCCAAAGTTGTACACCGGTCTGATCCCAGTGCAAAATTTGAGTGGACTGGACTCGGATGGTTCTAGTCTGAACTGTTCAGCACTATTGAAAACAATCAAAAAAGGGAATAAAAGATGGTAATTACCTATCGTACAAAGAGAGAATAAGATAGACATAAATAAGAAAAGATATCATACCTAGAGCGAAGTACCACTCAGCCGAAGCCCGAGGCTTGCGGAGAATTAGGTACCGTACCAAGCCCGAAACTAATCTAGTGCCCGCATTAGATCCGATGGCCTTCGGGCTAAACTCTTAGTCAACACGCACCTAGACCGCTGGCAACACTGCTTCATGGGCTCAAATTCCCCAAATCCAAAGGAGACGAGTATGCATTATCAGAGTGTGCATTGTGCGTTTGGACTTTGATAATAGCAGCACAAGAGTACAGCATAGGCTCAAGTTTACCTGTGATTACTCTACAAAGGGGCGATATTGGAAGTAGTACCAATGGCCAGAAGATCAACTCCCTGCAGGTTACAGTGCGACCGCCTGGGGCCAGTAGAAATATGAGTAATCATCCGGTATTGCAAGTAACAAAATTCACAGCACCAGGAGAGCCATCCCGCCGCCTGCAATTCCCGTTGTGTGTCGGCCCCGGGTCTGTTATTGTTAGGAAGCTTTCCTCTGTTTGCGATCAGGTTTGCTGTGCTGTTATAGACTTGACTTATCCGTTCGTCTCAAGCTGTACACTATGGAGCCTCTCGCTTTGAATTATCAAGTTCAACGAGAGAGTGAAGTATTGTATTATCATAGTGTGGTAGCAGGAGCACATGCTCTCGCATAGACCAGTGTAGTCCAGCCCAACGAAAGTTCAAACTGAACTAGACCACATTTTCCGGTCTGGACCAGTCCGGTACATCATGATTTGGCTTTGAATTCGCCGCTGAGTCATGCTAGAAATACGATGTAATCCAGCACGACACCCACAATCACTCATGCTGAGCCCCATAAATACCATCCTAAGCATGTTCTGGTAGCGCCTGGTTAAGCTAAACCTTGACCCAATTCCGACCACAATAGTAGTAAATCCGTCTAGATATTTACTTAACTGACTATGCAGTCCGATACAGTCCAGACTGATCCTAGACCAGCCTAATGAAACCTCAGACCAGTCGGTTCCCACTCCAAGATAGCCTTGCACTGGACTGGTCTAAACCGGGACGAGTACACACATTTCTTTGGTGTCATCACAAACCTAGCAAACAATCCAATTAACAAATTTTACTATGGGGGTTATGATTCGTACTCCGATTTTTATGGTTATGAGACTCATCTTGAGAGATAGATGATTTCAGAAACCGGAATTGTGGATGCTGTTTAAAACTTAACTAATTACTAGTACCTTAAACCACCTTATTAATGTCACTTGTATCTACAATTTGCATTGCTAACTTGCGTCAGGTCACAATCTGGACATTTACCCACAAGAAACTGTATTCAGTAGTGACTGCTACATGTAGTTGTTATACTGTAACTCGAATTCAAAAGTATGGCTCCAAAACAATAGTCTGGAGCTGTCTGAAGAACTTAAATGATGAATAGCATGACCAAGAAAACGTGACCAAAAGTGTAGTTCAACATCCTCAAAACTACAGGTGGTACAAGAGACTGGTTGATATTTTACCAGGCTTGGCGTCTTCGATGATTGCCGGGTCCGACATTAAGCTGGCCCATAGTGTTGGTAAGTTGCTGATTGTCAGGATGGTCGTTCTGGACGAGGTTCTGTTGGACGGGATTTTGCTGGACTGGGCCATCAGCTGCGCGGAAGAGACACACACCACCTTGAAGCTGACTCTTTACATAGCGCCCCTCAACCGGCCCTCCAGGTGCACGGAAGGCACCCTGAAGCTTAGAATCCCCTGCGTCAAAATCGGCACACTGTGTTCCATCTCCAGGAACGTTCATCTGGACATTTCTACCAGCAGAACCTAACACCCGTCAGCTCGGACTTCAGCAAACCCTTCTGAGAGCTCACTCTGGAGATCTTGCTGAGCATGCTTCGCACCATCCTGTTGCTTCTTCAGCTGGGCCAGGTGTTCGCGAAGCTTCTGGGCAGCCTGCTGGGCCTCCATCTGGACCCCACGATGATGTAACTGTTCGGTAGTCTCCGGCATATTATCAATACTTTCATCGACATTGCTTGCCATGGCAACAGCGACATCCCACCACTTCCTTCCCTCACGCGCAGCTTTGGGATTTTCGAATCCAGCAGGCATGTCGAGCTTGTCATCCCATTTAATTCCTGGAAGACAGTCCTCCTTCTTCGGCCACATTCCGTGGTTCTTCCATTCAGACTTAGTGCGCTTACTAAGCTCATCGAGCGGGATGATCTTTCGGGGAGTCTTCGATTTCATCCAGTCCGGAAGTTCGCCGGGACGGCCGAAGTATGCCTCGTCCACAGTTTTGCGTTTAGTGTCAATCCAGAGTGGGCTGTGGAACAACAGACTCGCGGGATTGTCGGGAAGAGCATTGGGCGGGGAAGCCTTGGCAGCAGGGTTACTGGACTCCGACGGACTGGCTTGCGGAGGAGTATTAGCGTCCTTGATGTTGAGTAGCAGAGGCTCTTCGGTGTTCTCGTCGGTCAAGTCTCCGAACACGATTGGCGACTTCGGAACGGGAAGACCGGGTGGAGGCCAAGTCTTGAGGTTAGAAGACGCCTGGATAGACTGGCGCGGAACTGGTGAATCCTGCTGAACACTGTTAATTTTTGTTTGTGCGACGTCAACGAGACCGCTTGGTTCAGACGGGACCCGCGCTTGGTATGTTTGATACCTTTTGTTTGCCTTTACCATCAGCCAGAGAGTTATATACCTTCTGCCTTCCCTTGGGATCGGCGGAAGGGTTGGATGCATTCTGATATCCAGTGACACCATCCAGAGGGCTGGCTATGTTTTGCATCTCGGTCTCAGGCGCCAGCGGAAGATGGGCACTAAGAGTATCGTTCCATGCTTCGACGGGAAGTCTGTGGAGTGCAGTCTCGAGTTGGCGTTGCTGCTGGTAGCGCAAGAATGCTCCAGGATTGCTCGGGGACTTTGGCTCAAGCATTGAAGTAGGCACGCGTAGCTCGCTGGTTCTGATAGGAGAAAGTGTCGGCTGTGCCGCAGTCTTAAGTGGTGATGGAGATGGCGTGTTCTGCACACTGGAAAACGGAGACGATGAGGATCCAGCAGATCCAGAGCGGTGTCTCAGGGTAACAGGAGCGACACCACTCGGGGAAGGTGAGCCCAAGATGGACGAGTCACCGGATAAGGAACGGATTCTGTGAACGCCGATGAGAGGGGACGGTAACTGCTTCATCGGAGACGGCGAAACCAGACCCATGTTTTGGGAAGGACTCGGCTCGGCGAATGGTCCAGCTTCGGAGTTGGACAAGAGGAACTCGTTTCCGAACAACTGTTGGACCTCACCACCGGCATTGCCGCGCAACTGGTCCAGCGAAGGCGGCAGCTGACCAGTTGAGTCGAACGGAGACTCATAACTATGCGGTGTCTGGAAAGGTTCGACCTGCCACCGCTGCTGCAGTTGCTGATGCTTCTGCTCCTCGACTTTGGCCATGAACTGTTTGAACGTTTTCTGGCGGTTAGAAGGGAGTGGAGGAGAGGACATGTTTGATGAAAGTTTGAGGAGGTTGGTAGTGTAAAGGAGGCTTGCGTGGTGAGGTCGGTCAAGGTGTGGGTAACGCTCCTTGTGGGATTGGGCTGGGTGAATTCTACAGTTCCGAGGGATTGGGGGCAAACTGTTTGGTGTAGCCATTTCGTCCGGATTGCGTATCGTGCGTGACTTGGGAACAAATTGACTGATACGAAGGGTGAACCTGCGGAGCCTCACCTAGGTCCATACACCTAGAATGGTGCTAGAATTGATACAAATGTACCACATAATTGATCACTCGAACTTCGAATCATAATGCATGATCGGACCTTCGGGGTTAGGGCTATATCTTTCGTTTGTATATGGCTGTTGGTTTTGGAGTGGATTACACGGCCGCTCTTCTGGTGTTGGTAAATACATACCCTTGGTCATTGATGTTTGAGAGATTGTGAATGTTCTCAATAGCAATACCCTCAGTGTGCATATCGTGACAAAATGTAAATCCCAGTAACAGTAACCTTTCAAACCAGTCATTCACGTATTCAGTATATAAAACATGTTACCAGATATCATAGCTACACCCTACGCCAACTCTCGTGAAGTTCGAGCACATATCGATTTACCATCTCCTTGATCAGAGGCTTCGTTCACGCCGCCACATGAAAACCCCGCCACTGGGTTTGTTGCACGTATACTCAAGGCGATATATCATAAACACTCAGAGATTATAACCGTTGATGAGCTGTAGAGGCCTGGCTATGAGTCGAAAGAATATCCCACGAGCCTAAATTTACTCGAGTGTACGTGAATCCGTGCAACTCGATCCACTAAAGCTACTTCCAGGCCATAGGATCCCATTAGGGCAGTTGGTGGTCTAAAATCTGCTAGGTCGCCCGTTGTACGGAACACATATTACGGACATGCTGCCATGGCTTCAATCCAACGTATATGGTTGTATATTCCAGAGACTTTACCTTCTTTTTCAATCATAAACTTAGACGTCTCGTATTCCTGACATACTTTACGTCTACCTTCCGGCCCATGTATCGTCCCATTTCATGCAAAACACCACTGCCTGACTCAAACCGGACTCTTAGTATATACTAAGTAGTCAAATGGTGATTTTGGCGTATATGACAAGAAATACGCTGTATCGACCGACTGTCAAGGTTCGTACGTCGCCCATCGCGGAGGACCCGTCCGAAGGTTTATTACGGTTTTAGCCTACTCTAGGCATTTGGTATTGAAAAAACCTCAGCACATTCCAAATCTCGTACGAATCTTGATGCTCAATAAAGTCTTTGGTCTCAAACCTCACTTGCAGGAGTGGTCTTTCACCAGGCCAAGTATCTCCATATATACTACCAAAGATTGTATTACTATGTCAAAGATCCGGTACTTTAATTGGTTAGTGATCTTGGATTTGGTCCTCGAAATACCATCCCCTAAGCTTACCTACCCTATTACCCACCCTATCCAACATTATTTTGTGGGGTCACCAGCTGTCACTCGGACCTCGCCAGATTTATTACGAGAAACCATATCTCACAGATAGATCACGGATATTTGAGTTCCAACAGCTGATTACCATGGAACCTCAGAGATGGCCCTAAGTCGTAAAGACACCAAACGTTCTAGCGAAAGATATCCACCTTCCGTCCATCCCATGGCAGAGATGCACATCAATTTTTTACTCGCGGCCGTTATATTATATAGCATTGAAGATATCGGTCGCAGTTCAATTATAAATTCCAGCCACCACCAACATATATGCGTGTGGTCGGAAATGAGATGTCTCAGACACCACCGAGTGCTCGGGATTGGGGGTAATGTCTTGGCTCTGCATGCGGGCCGATCCTCAATGTGGTGCGTGTCTACCGATAATGCGAGCAATGTCTCGCCTTAGTGATCGGTGCGTATATATACTTGGTGGCTGGCGTTACGTGTCCCTGCACGACGAACGAGCGATCGAAAATTCTGGGGAAAAGTGCGGGGATATCAACGACGAGTGCGGATAGCGAACCGATACAGTAATTCAAGAATTCAAGATCTGGAAGGAGTTCCAGTCAGTTGGAACACCCGCACATCCAACTTCCGGCAACTTCCAGGTTATGCCCAAGCGCTGGGGCCAGGTTTTTTTCCAACAAAGCCGTACCTGCAGTTGCAGCGACGAAAACTCTGCGGACTACAGCCATTCAAGGAACCTTCTTAATCACAGGAAGCTATTCAACTCTGTTCGAACGTCCGCACAAGCTCCGCCCATCTCAGCTTCAGCTTCCGGCTACTTCCGGATAGCTATCAGGCGCCGAGGCCGGGGGTTTTTTTGTTGTTTTTCAAACCCGCACAGCCGCATGACGGACAATCCCACTACGGCTGGAGCCCCCGCATGCTGAACACTTCATTCCGGCTCTGGAATTGTGTGTGACGACCTCTTTTCCCCACCACCTTTGTCCCTTCTTCTCTCCCCCACATCGCGACAAACATGCAAGACCACAAACCAAGCCTGTACACCCTCCTCCGCCACTACCCCATATACCGTGCAGCATACAAAGCTGCGCTGCAAACTCACCTTCGAGCACACCCCCCCGGCCCTGTTACAAGCAGTATGCATCCCACAAGTCGACAGAATGTCATCAATGTGTTGTTGATAATGCTGGATGGAGTCCCAGAGGATATTTTGAGGGCTGTACGAAGATGGTACACTCCGGCAGCGTCGGAAAACTACTTGGAGATGGCGCATGTGATACAAATGCACCCGGTTATGCGCGGTTTTTGGCCGCCAGTGTATCCGATGCGGGTGGAACGGAGGAGCCGTAGGGGGGATAAGGGAATTGTGGCGTCTTCTGCACCAATGAGACCCCGGGGGGTTCAGGATAACGGGCGTGCGACATCTCCGGAACATTCCGCACCGTCTCCCATTGTACCGAGAGTCCGACCTCCTCGCCACAACAGGAGGGGGCGTATCGACGAGAATGTCCATCTAGCAACGCAGTTCGCAGGTCATTGGATGCCACGGGGACCGCTCATGCTGGAAGCTCCTACACACTCTCGTGCAACCCACTCCAATCAGATTGATAATCCGCGAATTACCCGACACGTATCGGATGGCGGGAGACCTGCGTGGTTGAACTGGAGTCGTATACCAACCCTTGGATCCTCTGCCGAATGTTCCCGCGTTGCTGTTGAGAAGTTTGAAAAGGAATGTGGAACGATCAAGAGAAGCAACACTGCACCGGTGGTCAAGAGAACTGGATCGGGGTCGCTGAGACGGTTCACGATGGGATTTGCGAAGACGCTTTCGACGTTGGAGGAACAGAGTCGGCGGAGACAGCTAGAGCAGCCAACGAGGTCGGAGGCTGATATTGGTGTGGTTGATCGTGGAGTTGCAAGATCACCGGTGGGGAGCTCGAAGGAGGCAGTGAAGAGGAAATCGTTGCTCTCAAAGATGGTGAAGAGGTCTGAAGAAGGTTGGTATTTTCATCCGTGTTGTGAGGCGGCGTAGTTAACAAGTGGTCCAGATATTTGCACTATTGAGGAGAAGGTGGTATTTGGACCGCCGGTTATTCCGCCTAGACGATCCTCCGCCCCGATTATTCCCCCCAGGCGATCATCTGCCCCAGTTGTTTATTCTGCCGTTGTAAAGAGTAACGAAGGCTCGCTGAGGATACGATATCTCGAAGATCGTAATGGAGGCCTGCTGAGACCGTGTTCGGCAGTGGAAAAGGGAGATGATAGGTCACCGAGAGTCCGCTTCCTCGAAGGTCCCGACGAGCGCCAAGGAGACACCTCCAAGACTACCGCCACCATAGAAACACCCCCACACACTACCTTGCACTCTTCATGCAGCAACCTTGCTCACGAGAAACCTCACATCAATCCAGCAATCGGGAACCAATCCAACGAAGTAGATGATCTCCTGCAACAAATAAACACAGATCTGACAGCCGGAAACCATATCGACGTCCCTGCTAGGAAGAAATATCATTCCTATCCGACAACAGGAAACCCACTAACTGCAAGCGATCATCCCCGACAAATAAACCCAGACCCGCAATCACGAAGCCACTCTACCTGGTTCCTCCGCCGCTCTTCCTCGTCGCCATCCGTTTCATCAACCTCGTCCTTTTTCGGTATGAAGTCTCGACTCAAACACCGCGTATCTACGTTAAAGGGTAGCGGAGATGAGGACAAAGCAAAAGCATCGGTGAAAGACAGGGCGGGAGTGTTGAAGGAAAAGAGCTCAAAAGGCGTCAAAAGAATTACAGGGATTTTTAAGGAATCGTAAGATGAGAGATGAAATGGCGTTATTTGCTTTTTGTTCATGGACGTGGGAGTTTGGGAGGTGTTTTGTTTCAGCGATTTGTAATATAATTAGATGATAATGCTGTGTTTTCTTCACGTCATGATGAATCTTTGATGTCTCCTAGATACATTGTAATAGGGTATTTTGGCATGCAGACGACTTGAGAGGATAAGAATTTGGTCTTGTAAATAATTAGTGTTAAGGCATGTGATTATCACTCATTGCTAGTTATCGACACTTCCAGCTGCTAGCCGTTCTAAGACATTCACTTATCACAAACACTGTTCAACTTGGAACCTACTATCATCCACAATCACCAGAAACGAAGACTTCACTCCCTTTTTGGTCTCTTTTCTATTACTCCGTCACCCTCACCCTGATAATTGCACCCCCGGTTAAATTGTTGGACCCGTACTACGCAAGTAACTTATTCACCTTCACTCGCATTGATAATCTATAAATTTAGCAAGAGGCACAAAGCGACATACGAATTTGGCTTCGTGAAATTTAGCTGATGAGTGGTCTCGGCGATAGAGTACTACACACGCAAGGAATATCCTCGCCTAATCCTATCACAGTTACCTTATTTATCTCTCTAAAGCCACCAATTAGTACCAACACCGCCACATCTAACCATAGTATCTTTTCAATAGCCATCAACGCTTCCTACAGAGACCCAGATACGTCTATAATCCTCGCGCTGCGACCTGAATAAATCTACGGAGACCTAGTCGATGGGAATGACGGTGCTGGAACTATGAGCTCTATTCTCGATTGCAGACATGGTTTGGAGTTCTCTAGGTAGCAAGAATTAGCGTGGGTATCTACCATCACATTCCATCATTCGATACAAGTCGTCCTCAGGGGCTGGCATGCGCTAAGGGCGGCCTGCAAGAATGCATGGGCCTGTGAAAACGGTTCTTGACACCCCGGAAGAACTGGTTGCTACGGACTAGGGCAATCATGATCACTAGGAACATCAAATACTTTCGAAGCATCCCGGTTTGAGAACTCGGGAACCCATTGAGACCTACGCCCTCGCGTTTATCTACTGTCGGCACATTTGCTACAAATGTGGTCTTTACAGGGTCCATACAATGTCCGGAGAGATGTGGGATGGAATGAAATGGAAACCCACTGTTTGGGATGTATGCGGGGTGAATACCACACCTAGTTAATCCGTATCACCGATATCATTTGGAAGATCTAAGAACTAGTAAGTTAGTAGAATCTCACATTCACTTGCTAAATTCCATCGGCATGCATATATGTTCCAACTCATTGGCGAGCCCGTCAATTCGCGAACCGGACTAGTCAGTTTGCAATATTTTGTTCCGTTCGTAAACCGGACAAGAGGTTCGCGAACTGGCTAAATTATGTGAACACTACCCATATAAAGTCATTACAAGTTGCGGGAGTAGACATAATAGCTAGCTCAGCAACCTCTCTCGCAGTCAGCATAGAGTAATCTCTGGGCCTTTGATGACTCACTGCCGCTATATGTATACATTATTTCATGCAGTATTCCTCGCGCTTCTTGTATTATGGTTATCTACCAGTTATTTTTTACACGTGAAGTCATGACCAGATTGGTCGCTCTTTCTCTACCCGGTGCAGGGTCGAGTCGAGTTTCAACACTATGCATTAAGGTTATTAAAATGTCGGTCACGGCCGTCTATGTAGTGCCAGTAATAGGCGACTGAGCATTAAAGTTCATAGAGCTGTTCCACCCCGTCCGCGGATGGGGCGCCCCGTCTACAGAATGGGTGGTTTTTAGCATGATCCGCCGTTGGGGTACCCTTTCACAGAATCCGCCAACAGGGTGGTACTTTGTCTGGTAACTTCGGTCGTCATGTCACAACCACAACACCATCACCACTCATCAAATTAGTCCGCCAGTCATCATCACCAACGCTAGTGACACTGCCACCCTACCACCACCACCACCACCACCACCACTGCCACCCCAACCGCCATTATACTCTACCTACGCTGGCTTAATACTTGGTGCAAAAGAAACAAAAAAAAACAAAAAAACAATGAGCATAAGTTTCTAGTGGTGGTGATGATACAGTGCAGCTAAAAAAAAAATTGACGATGCACGTCAACGGTAGTGATGGTGATGACTTGTAGGCTAATTTATGAGTGATAGTGTTGTGGTGGTGCTGTGGTGGCGACAACTGAAGTTACCACACATAAAGTACTACTCTGTTCTCCCATCCATCGCGATCTGCCACACCACGAACTTAACCCTCCACCGCTGCTTTCATCAATGTCTTGGTGTCGCTGGGACAAAAGTCGGTCAGTAATGCTATTCCCAGGAAAAACGGAATGAAAATATTGGACTCACAAGCTAGAATCCCATATGGATATACGCGGCCCAAATGAAAGGGTCGCCTATCATACTTTCCTGGGTTTCTTCAGTCTCAATCAGGCGCGCGTTTCTAGATTCCCTAGTCATGCCAGTCCCACCGCGGCCATCTCGAAGATTCAGTACAGCATTGTGTAGACCCTGTGATACGGATGCATCGCTCATACTAGCCTTTGTCATGGTATTATAGACATCCTTAGCTGCGTCAACACAGTGCTTGTCAGATACTTCCCACAGCGATCCGATGACATGCCGAAACCCCGAAAGTTGACAGGCTCCCATCAAATGAATACCTTCATCCAGCAGTTTATCATCTTTGTTGTCTCCTGTCGAACAAGCCGAGAGGTATGCGAGAAGAGGTGGATTTTGGTGAAACTTCATAGTGACCAAATCTTTAACCGTCAGTGGGTTCGTTTGCCAATCGGCCATTAGCAAGGTGCTCATCGACGGGTCGGAAGGGTGCGATAGGCCATGGCCGGCAAAATGAAAGATTGAACAGTCCTTCAAGGCGGACAAGACTTCTTTTTTGCATGGCTTGTGCAATGTAACTCTTGGGATTGAAGTAGGAAAGAGACTACGCAGTTCATTCGTCTCCTTTTCTACGAAAGGAAGCTCAGAACATCCTGGTGTCGTGCCCATTGAGACAAGTATGGCTTTATCAGAAGCTTGACTCCGATTTCTTTGAGCTTCGTTCCGACGCGCATATAGTAGGGCTTTGATTGATGGACAGTATGAAGACACGACCCGATCAAGCACAGTCCGGGAACTCGTTTCACAATGGTATCCAGCGGCGTGAATTGGCAAGAGACAGAGCGGTCCTGTCGGAATCCAGCATACGCGAGGCCACTCCCCAGTTGTCGGGGTCTTCAGGAATCCTAATTCCTCTAGAACAGGACCTGCTAAGATATCCCAGAGCCATTTCAACCGCTCCAACATCTGGTGCTTTGTCAGAGTGCGAGACTTCATAGCAGTGGCTACCCTTCTGATATTTGCTTCGTGTAGGCGGGGGAGATTAATTGTTGTAATGTTGTGCTGTTGAATAATGAATGCATCACAGCGTAAAGACGAAACGTTGATCAAAACTACCGGGTGCATGAAAGCAGCAGCCATCATCAGTTCACTTGCAGTCGGAGGAAGTAGAAACCGTTCAAAGTTTGGCAACAATCGAATTCTGTTCACCGTTTTTTCCAGCTCTAAGCTTGTGGCATGACGTTGGGACGATACTGTTTTTGACTCTTCTGTAGAATATAAGGGCCCACTGTTCGATGAATCAAGGTCATCACGAAGCTGTTCAAATTCCTTCGCTACTTGCGGATGTTGCTCTCTGAGAACCGTAAGATCTGTTCGGGTTTCGAATTGTAGGTTGGCTATAACTCCTCGACCGATTTCCAAAGTTTTTAAGGCATCAGTTGCAGATTTTCCAGCTTGAAGGGCCACAGCAGCAGCACGAGAAGCCAGGCCAGCGTACTGCTTCATCATGTGCTGCTGGTCCTTTTGGCCAAGTGACCGTGAACTAACGCGTGGGAGAAGACTAACGGCAGTCTCTGTCATTTCGCTGGCATCTGTCCAATTCTTACCTTCTTCGAGGATAGAAGCAACTGTTAACGCTCCACAAATGCGATCAGTTGGGGTCGCAGACTTAAGTGCAACACACTCTCTCAAACAGTGAATGGCACGCTCGCGATCATGCGGAGTTTCTGTTAGCTTGTACCTCAAGCTGAGTAGGTCGCCTAGATTGATCATGCTCATGGCACGGTCAGGGTGGTCCAGGGGGATTGCTGCCACCGCCTCCTCAGCTCTCAAGATCGCCCGCTGAAAGTCGTCTAGGTCTCCTGTGTGCTTCAATTTCCTTTTCAGTATGGTACTCAGATTGGTCAAACAGAAAGCTCGATCGGGGTGGTCCATAAGAGCTGCGGTTACTGACTCCTCGGCCCAAAATATCGCCCGCTGCAAGTCATCTAGGTTTCCTGTGCGCTCGAATTTGTCGATCAGCTTGATACACAGGTTGCTCATAGTTCCCGCTTGCATAGGGTGATGGAGGGGAAATGCGGTCGCCACCTCCTCAGCCAGCACGATCGCCCGCTCCAGGTCGTCTAGGTCTTCTGTGCGCTGGAATCTCTGGTACAGTGTGCTACTCAGATTGTTCATACAGACAAGTCGTTTGAGGTGGTCCCGGGAGGTTTGGCCACTGCTTCCTCGGCCCGTAAAATCGCCTGCTGTAGGTCATCTAGGTCTCCTGTGCGCTTAAATCTCTTGTTCAGTATAGTACTCAGAGTGTTCAAATAGCTAGCTCGATCGGGGTGGTCCAGGGAAGTTGCGGTTACCAACTCCTCGGCCCTCAAAATCGCCCGCTGCAGGTCATCTAGGTCTCCTGTGCGATTGAATCTCTTTCTCAACATACCGCTAAGATTCTCCATGGCTTCCAAACGGTTAGGGTGGTCCAGGGGGGATGCGGCCACCGCCTCCTCGGTCTGCAAGATCGCCCGCTGCAGGTCATCTAGGTCTCCTGTGTGCTCGAATCTCTGTACAAGCAAAGCACCCAGGTTGCTCATGGTTACCGCTCGGTCGTCGTCGTCTGGGAGGGGTACAGAAATTGCCAGTTCCAGAAATGTAATGGCCTTCTGAAGATCATCCAGGTTCCCAACGCGAATATATCTCGTATGTAGCATTGTGCCGAGATTGCTGAATTCGCTAGCTTGGATGGTATAATCCGGCGGTGCTGTTATTAAAAAGTTCTCGGCCAAAAGGATAGCATTGTTGAGGTCATTAAGATCATTAGTGCCCTGCGCGGCGTGATCCGAAATTGTTTTGAAATTTGAAAAAACTGATACATAAAGGACTTTTAACCGCGCCAAGGTTTTTTCGAAGTTGAGAATGATAGGAATGTCGAAAATGTTATTAGGTAGTGGGAGAGTATCTAGGGCACGTATCTCATTCACTCGCATTACAGCTTCACAAAGGTCCTCCAGTTCTCCTCTTTGCTCATACCTGGAAACCAGACAGACAATAAGGTTGCCCAGACAAAGCACTTGGTCAATGTTTTGCGGGATTGCAACCACTCCTTGTTCAGCCCATGTGATTGCTGCTTGAAGGTCATCTAGGTCTTTTGTCTGCTGATATCTCCTTTCGAATAGGACACTCAAATTTTTGCAAACGTCTGCTGGGATGCAGAGATCGCTAGGCGCTTCCGCGAGAACTTCTTCGGCAATATTGATCGCATTACTGAGATAACCGACATCGCCGCTGGGTCGAGAAACGAGGTCGGCAAGCGTGGCCGACATGCAGCGGCTGAAGGAATCATTGGATGCTACTGATGGCAAATGTTGGTCACCTCCTGAACCCCCCGCATATGCCATTGGATTAAATGTCTTGCATGAAATTAGTATATCAAATTTTAGGTTGCACAGACTTCAGGGGATTACGTTTGTGAAAATATAATGCGTGGAGCAATAAATGTGTTTACCCAATGTTTCTTTGGTTAGAAGCCGAACGTATAAATACTTGAGTGATTTTCAAACCTTTGGATGTGCTGCAGTGTGCCTTTTGTAATCGTAACCTTGCACTTAGCCTAACCACCACAGCCCCAACCATGCCCTGCGCTTTTCTCGTGCTCAGACTGACAAATTAAATTTGTGCTCATGCAAGCTTGCGAGCAAGAGGAGTGCTAGGCACGAAAAAAGCCCTGCGCCACAAATAATGAATCTAGCGAAGTATCTGCAAACATGCCTGACTGTAATCAACGAGGTAACGTCCTCACTGTGGAAGGATGATAGGTAACAAAGGCATCGTTGCCTTTGCACCTTGAATCTCGAATTGTAGGTAACAAACATGTTAGTTGTGTGGCTGAGCAACACCGAAGGTAGGAATGTAGCAGGGACACACTACCAATTCAAACCATTGATGACACGCTGGATTTATTCCCAAATTGAAGCTGTCGTGCAACACTGTAAGTGCAAGTGAAATCCCACAACAGACAAAATAATGGCAGAGCTGGCAAAAGTGTAGAAGAATGGTCACATAATTCTCTCAAGTGTGACTATTCTACTCAGTGTACGAGTTTGGTAATTCTGCGGTCTTCCGCTGTGTGGTAGATGGTGTCAGACATAGACAAACACAACCGAGCTAGCCTGTGTACCACTGCAGGCAACCACCCCATGTTCTTGAGGCTCCACAAGGATTTTGGAGAGTCTCTCTGATGCTTATTTGATACGTTTGATCAAATTGGACCTGTTCTCTATGCGTTGTGGTAATTCATTGTCTTCATGCTGTTGCACTGCCACTTCCATTCGGGAGTAACCCCCTTGCACTATTGCACTACAAATGAATAAATGCCGTTGAGCACCTCGTTGATGCAGACAGCTGAAAGAAGATGGCTGTATTGTGTTACCCAGCATTTTATCCTATCGTTGGCGATCACGCGTGCACTACTATCCGACTATCCGGCTGAGAAGCTATCTCCGATGAACATATATGTGGGGATCATGCGCCATCGCGGTAATGGCAAGAGCTATTTTCCGCTCTTGCCACGCCTCTTCGCGGCTACGCCCTACCTGATGAAGGCCTACTCAAGTAGCAAATTCCCTCTCCAAACGGTAAAAGAGTTTCCCAGAATGCATACCGCTTGTCTCGCACCAGCCAGATAAAGCGATCCTACTGGGGTCGCGTTTTGCGCCACTTAAACCCCAGCCGCTTCCCGAGTAATGAAGTCATGAACGGAGCCGCATCACGTGGGTGGTTGGTGCGAGACAAGCATACCACTAGAACATCTACTCCACATCGACTCAAAGCTCCACTGCATCGAAACGTCAACATCCAAGTCGATATCGCTCCCATCTACTACTCTCAATCGTCCACGCCTCTCGTCGATACCTGTTATCCTCATGCCTCTGCACCCGTGGGCGCCAGTTCGCGTCTCTCTTCCAATCATCCGCTCTCGTCCATGCCTCCGCCCCTGTCCATAACTCCCAATCTGTCCTACATGCCGTTCCATACTAGAGTGTCCTGATGTTCCTCCTGTATAGTGCATACGGCGACTCCTTGATTGTACAAGCCTCTATCCAAACAAATCGTTGTGTACAGCGAGTAGTCTCACCGCGAGCTACTCCTTCGCCCTCTTGTCAACTGCGATACCAATACCAATACCGACACCGACAACACTGGGCCTGACTCCTTCGCCTGGGACGTGGTGCTCAGAGAATGATGACGATAGGATGACAAGGGTGACACTTCAACCGGTTGGAGCAGTACCTTCGATGGAGACTACGGGGCGAGCCGGCAACTTTATACATTTCGAGGAGACACCTATTGATCAACACGACAACGACGCGGCACTGAAAAACGCGACGATGGCAACGCGAGAAGCAGATCAATGTTCGGGCTGGGTTAGGGAACTGAGCTAAAGGAGGTGCTATTTAGGCTAAAGTATGACGCTGGGAAATTAGATTAGGCTGCTGAGCGGGCTATGGCCGGAAATTGGGAGAAGATCGAGTGATGCTTTCAGATAGAATCTGGGTGGATCTTGGGTGTTTTTTTTCCGGGTGGGAAGAGTTCTTTTGGACGGAGCAGGATTAGGGAGTATGGTTGGTACATGGCAGCCCGGTAACCCTATTGTATACGAGCATTAGAGGCGGCTTCGCCTCCTTAAGTAGAAGTTGAGGTGGCCCGGATAGACGGTCTCAGCTGGCTCTGAGCCAGCCAAGAGTCAGGAAACACGAGATCCCCCGTCTGCACCCTCTGTCCACCCTTAGTGGGTGTTCAAAGGATTCCCACCAAGAAAGTTTTGGCATGAAGAGCATCGAAAGAGGGTAAGAGAAATGATTGGTACCTGGCAAAAAAATGTCTACAATTCCAAGAGGTTATGGGATTGTATGAGTCCGAGCCAAAAATTCGACTCGTCAAATGGAGAAGATGCTATCTATTCCCACGTGCAAAACGATGTGTGCATCTATCCATAACTATATATTCTTTTCTTCCTCTCCCCCAGTCCATCTCCATATCCCCACGCTTCCGTCAAGCCCGCTGTGCACTTCCAGTCATCCTCAAGTGCACTTTCTGTGCTCCCAAGTGCACTTCCCAAGTATACTTCCTGTATCCAAAATACGCTTCCTGCTAGTGGTGGTGAGAAATGGATTTTCCACCACACCGCTCAACCTCCTTGTCCACTTAGAATTACTCCCAAGTCGCTCCCAAGTGTGTTTCACAAGTCCCCAAAGTACCACCATACCGGTGAGTCTATCTCTACCTTCAACCAGCTCTCAGCCCAGTATCACCGTCACTTGCCAGTAGGTGTATCTCTTCAGTCTACATTCCTGAGGAACCTTGATAAGGCTCATTCTTCTATTTATTCTCTTTCCTATGTCGGACAGTCTCTTTTTGTTTCCCTTGTTGTTTAGTACCTCTCGTTCTGTGGTTTCTTTGTATTTACATGTTTTTAAAGGGGACGAAGGGTAAAGGCTGGGGATCTTCCCCACCTAGCCGGTTCATCCGGAGGGGGAGGGTAATCGGGCACTGTCATACTCTAGGTAGAGTAAATACATTATAATTGAAACAAACAAACAAAACTCCAACTCGCTCTAAAAATTCGATATTGCCTAGCCGCTTATAAACTGTATGGAATATTCATAACCTGAAAATAAGAGTATTTAGAGTTCTCCCATCCATAGTCTATGTCCCTGCGTTCCGTTAAGCCCGCTTAACCATCATATCCTCCTCCGTCACTCTCAAGCAAGCTTCCCAACAGTCCGTCTCGTCCGGGTAGAGCCATGCCCGACCCTGGATTATAATTTTCCGGGCTACAAATTCCTGCCCACTTTTGCCCTAGGGCTTCCAATATCCGGACTACAACCCTGCAGGGCCTTACAGTCTTTGCACGTGATGCTTAAAGCTGAAAGATGGGAACCGAAATAAGCCTCTTATACCTCTGCCGTCACTTGGACGATTATCTGGCTCTGTGGTTCGTTGTCGTTGTTCCCGGCACAGTTCCTCCTCCCCGCTCCTTCTGTGTTTTTCTCCTGGCAATGCATGCTGCCCCCCCCCCCCCCCAACCTCAGGGGACCTCTGAGCCGGACTGTGCCGCGGTAACTCTTGGTCCCTTGACTTGGGGGAGAACATGATTGCCGCTCTTCTCAGAAACCTCCTAGCTTCTTTTATACCCACAAACTTTATGATGCGGATCAACAGTGTGAAAATGCAGATCAACGATGTGGGAGCTATACTAAACGACTGAGAAGCTGCAAAATACTCGTCAAATCTCCGATCCTACCTCCGTTTCGGGTGTGGCAGCGAACACGGTAAGCTCGGCCTGGTTGCTGGCCTGGTTGCCGGCCTGGTTTCCGGCTGGAATTATTCACATTCGGTAACGGTAATCTCCGCGCGGGACCTACAGTCGCCCTGAACGGGCCCTAGGGATTCTAGCCTCGGCCCCAGATGCCCCAAGGCAAACAGTTTTCACCCGGTCTGGACTATGGTGCCGGGCCCCGCATGGCGCCAGTCTGGACGGACGGTTGGGAAACCTGCTCTCAGGTGCGTTTCACAAGTACACATCCCGTCGATTTCAAGTGTACTTCTGTCCTAGCCACCCCTCTACCATTTACCATCCCTCGGCTACCTCAATCAACTCAAGTCCAATTAAGTGTGAGTTTGCTTCGATCGCAAAGTACGCTACACATGAAATAGCATAAATGGGCCCTCTTTCACGTCCCAGTCTCTGGTTTACGAGATCACTAATAGTCATGATGCGACTCTACAAAAACGCTGGTTTTCTACAACCCTTTACTTTATGTTAGAGATATTGTAAATCAGAGACCTGGAGGTGAAATAAGGAATAGTCATGACATTACATGTATATGATACCTTGCGATTGGAGGAATACAGTATGATTAAAACAACAAAACACCATATATTGGTAGATAAATAGCTCTCTAATCGAATGTATGGCTTTGATACCAGCATCTTTGAACATCGCTCTAGGAATTCATTGACGCCATCACTATCATTTTCATAGAGCTGCCCCCTATATGCGTCCCACCGCCTCGTCCCGCCTCCGATCGAAAGCATTACAGCCACCACTACCACTCCCGCCGCTGCAAACCAAAGCAGTACCTGCATGACTAACACCTCCTCTCCTCCACTGTTGCATGGAGTGGTCAAAATAAGGTTCTTACATGACCGAGACACGGGTTTCAGATATATATATAGCCACTCTCACCAATTAACTTTGGTTCACATCTTCGATTTCGGGAAATAACCATAACATCCACCACCGCCAGCCGATCCCTCCTACCGCCGTTTAACCTCAATCCAGTCACCGTCCATCGTCCTTCTCTCAGCCGTCAATTCGCCCTTCATTCGCCATCGGCAACCGCCTCCTCCTTCACGCAGGCCCTCTCCCGCCCCTCATCCTCCCTTCCACCCGCTCCCAGTCCGTTTCCACCAGCGAGCGCTTTCACATATAGCACGAGGCCAACACCACCACCGAGAATGGGGCCCGTCTTCTTTAGTTTAGGGCGATAACTGCTGTCACCCCGTGGCGCCGCGCTCGCGGCCTTGGGGGGATCCCAGACGGACAGGATGAGAAGGAAGGGAAGGGGAAGGGGAAGGGAATGGCGGTTAGGTGGATCCACAGGCGTCGAAGCTGCCGGCTTCTTTGAACGTCGCTTAGGGAATTTGAGGGGACTATAGAGTCATATTGACGGCTTTCGGGAACTATTAGGAACTCTACTTGGGAGTGGGTTCACGACGCCCCTCAAGTTTATAGATATAACAGCAATATCACCGCCTTGTAGATCGCCCATTTACCGGAAGTTATTTACCAACATTGCAAAGTATAACAGTCACCGGCAGATCCATATCTTTCAGCTACCTACCCAAAGCATGCGGAAAATCGCAACTCAACGAACTTAAGTCTGCAATTTGGTATGGGTTTTGTGTGCCATACATTGTTTTCTAGATTTGTGAGGGGTACTAAGGTTGAGTGTTACGAGTTATCCTACTTATCTATTGCACCCATTCCCCTGGTAATGATCTCCCTGTTTTATTTATCATGAAAGCCAATGATGATTCAGACAGCCATGACCGTTCGCAAACGTTCAGAGATACGCAACTACGACCCTTAGGAAGGTTGGTTACTAGCGGATATTTGTTTCCGAGTTGAACGACGGAGATAAGGTTTAGAAATACAATAATGGTTCACTTACCCTGGAATGTGGAGATACTAGGTTTAGTAGTTCTTTATTTCGGAAATGCATATCCCAGATGTATTCTGTTTTCTTTGACAATGCCACATTAAATTTGGTATCTTGACCAACGAAGTATCTAACTCTAAGAAACACCAGCTTCTTACTCGATACAATGAAATGAAAGTAATTGTGATCAGATTTGTACATTTTTTTGTCATTCCACTTCAATTGCCTTTACTGACTGCAAGCAGACGGCAAAACCCCGAAACGATTATGGGACCACTGATAATATCTCCCTCATCAACTACAAACCATAGACATGTCCACCACTTTTCTATTATCCTGATCGACACTACCGATGATATACTCGACATACTCGCAGAGCACTAAATACTACGGTGCGCGACACACTGCAGGACTCCGATGATTCGTTTTAACAGACTGTCCCCACGAACAAAGTGTATGAACACGAACTGATGCGGTGCCGAAGAGAAATCGCCAGGATGGGGGAACTTCTCCAGATCCATGAAGAGAAGGTGCAAAAGTAACAAGGGTGGTTGCTGCATCTAAACCAGGTCCTACAGGAGTCTAAGCGAAAGAGGAAGGAGCTAAAAGCGGACCATAATGTCTCGTGCGAGAGGAGAACGGTGGAGATAATGGTGGCAGAGACAAGCCGAGAGAACAGCTTTAATCTGAATGTGGTACTGACGAGGCAGAGCTGTAGGTTCCGGGGTGGACGAAAGGGAGTGCTAGCAGTCGGGGTTTGCGAGGTTTCGTAGAAGTTGGTTGTGCATACTAAGCTGCTGAATTGAATTTGGCTTGACTTGTTCCACCCCGTTGGCGGATCCACCCGTCCGCAGATAGGGTGGATTCCGTTTTTGGCGCGCCTGAGGACTCTGTGTGGTTGTCACAACCCAATCAATCACCACCACCACCTCTCATACAAACTGATTCACCCGCCATCACCATCATAATTCTTTTGTAGTCCATGCGGTAAATTATATCACCACCGCCATCTGCATCATAATTACCACCACCTCTGTCACCTGCCTGCATGTGTGAAGTCAGATATTCTCAATGCGAATTTTTTTTTAATACGCATGGGCGGCGTGCGGTAGGTACAAAAGCTCAAAATTAAAAAGCGACAAACCACCACACCACATGAACCTTCGAAAGCTCACCAAGAATGAACTCGTAGCACTCCTTCAGCTTATTCCGCACTGTGGCTGGATTATCCTCAAAGGCAAACCACTCCTTGTAGTGGTAATCGAGTAGCATTCCCAATGCCCCTCTCGCCCTGCAGGCCATCGCATCTCAGGCTTGTTGGTGCAAAAGTAGTACTAGACCAACCGCTGGCGAGTTTTGCGGCTGAATGGTGGAATTGGTTGGGCTTCGCGGCCGTCGATGATGAGGAGGTAGCCTGCTGATACTAGGGTATCGGTTGACCAATGCTGCTAGTTGCCATTCTCGGAAATTGGTGTGCGAGGTGAGGGGTTGAATCGCGTGAGATCAATGAATCTATCGTCCATAGTAAGGAGGCTAATAAAGAGAGGCATGAGGGGCGAGGCATAAGAGGAACAGGATATTGCTGAGTTGGTTTAATGAGACAGAAAGCGGGTGATCTTAAATATTGAATCGCTTGGTTTGGATGTGTTGCTGGAGATATGCCAGCTCCAGGTGTGCGGAGGATCTGTGTGGGGAACGAGAAGAAGTTTTCTTTGGAGATGCTTTAGGTGCGAGTGCATTAGATATCACTCGATCGCTTTTGGGCAGGTGCGGCCGAGGTTGATATTGTGAACCCGCAGCTAAGGACAGGGTGGGGCGAACGAATACTGGTAGACTAGAAGTTCAGAGAAAAGAAAGAAACGCCGTGAGATCTTTGGAAGCTGGAGGTAGAGAACTGCGCGTAGAGCGGGAGGTGTGAGAGTCTGTGATGAAAGGAGGCATGGTGGGACCGAAGAGGACGAGAGGTATAAAGACCTCAGATATACTTGTAGAGTATGAACGGGAGCCTTGGTAGAAAACTTAGGAGTAGGTTGGCTTTGAGACTGTCGTAGTGGAGGACTTTATTCGACCGGTCAGTTAATCTTTAGACTGGCCACTTCGGAACACTGCGCCTTAGGATCATCTATGGAACGGCAATCGAGATTCGTCGACCTCATAAACAGCGCTGGCACGTTCTTCAGTCCAAATGGCACGGTGGAAAGCCTGGGCTTGGTGATAGGTGACTCCTTTCCCATGAAACTTCCTTCCACCCGATGCTGGTGATACGCAGACACTAAGTCTAGCTTGGTAAAGAATGGTGTCCCTCCTCTGGCCCCACGCTTGATCACTACTCCCGCTCCTTCAGAACCATCAGAGATTCCACCTCTTTCGTTCGATCCACTCTGTATTTTGGGTGCGTGGTGTGCGTTCTCATGGAGAATTCGTTCGTGCATCTTGATGGAAGTAGCGTGCGATAGTAGACTGAAAGTGGGAGCGTGATGTATGGATGGTGTGTGTTGGCAGGGTACTGCGTTTATATTACTCTCTTGCGCTGGGAAACTACAATACACTTTGCACGCATCCGTCCAGTTTGGAAAAATTGGTTCACTCAACATGCTTAAAGTTTGTCTTTCGGGGCCCCACACTTCTGGAAACAGTTACGAAAGTTAACCATAGCGTCAGCCCAAGTCTGTGAGTTCGAAATATGATGACTTTGGAAGCCGTCCGTTGAGTAGGCCGTTCCAGTCACAGATCACATCTGACCGGACTCGCCACTTCGGGACAATGTTGAAACCGGAGGGCAGTATCCCCTGTTGTGATACAATACTGGAAGAATTCAATTAACAACGCTAGCTCACGGGATCATGAAACCTATGCACAGGGTGTGCCAGGATACTTCATAATGCATTGTTGAATGCGAGTGGAAAATGTGGGGTTCTGGTGAGATGGTGATCTAGATACAATAGGCTAGCGTAGACATAAGCGAAATAAGCGAAAGCTTATCTCAACCCCAACGTTTGGGGACTGTCTGATATACTCTATCTCACCTACAAGTTTTCTCTCCTTCGACCGACCAGAGTATTGTTGTGATTCAAAGGTAGGTTGCTGCACCGCCACTTCCCTAATCACCCCAGACATCTAACCACAGGGAATGTCCAACAGAAGTCACCCATTATGGCCACAACGAACTCAATCCCAAACTCTCTCCACAGGCGTGAATCCAAACCTTATACTCCAGACTAAATGCAAACCTCGACATTTCCCATGGGGTAAACTTTCCTCCCTCTTGACTTATGGTCTCCCTCCCGCCTCACTCCTCATTTTTCCCATTATCCTGCAAAAATGGTAACTTCAATAGCACAAGTCGTTCTTTCCCGTCTCCGGCGTACCACGCCTCCTCAACATCCAGTACCTACTAATAAACCCACTACACCCACCCAAAAGGCAAGGATCATCTCCGATCCCCGATTCCGACGATATCATATTGCGGCGCCCCCGTGTATGGACTGGGACGGGTTGCGGAGACGGCATGTTGAAGACCTGCGCAAGGCTGCGGTCGAAATGTACGGAGAGGGAACGGTAAGGCATGCGGCGGGGGATACCGAGTGGTTGATAAATGATGAGAGGGGCAGTTTATTGGACGAGGGAGAGATTGAGGACGACATTTGGCTTCGATGGGAAGATGATGCTATAGTCGAGGGGAGCCGAGCGGGTATTGATGTAAAGGAGGTTGTTGAATCTGCGAGCTCAGGAATGGAGAGGACACCTCCACCGCCTCCGCCGGAGGAGCAGGGGTGCATTGACACTCGGGAGGTTGTTGAGTCTGCGGACTTGGAAACGGAGAAGTTACCTACGCCGTCACTGCCGCCGGAATCGGGCACCCTGGAGGAGCCGGGTGTGACAGTAGCCATAAAACACACCTCCGCTGCAACCATAACAGAACCACCGTTGGTTGACCTAACGATTCACACCGAAAATAACCCCGCAGATCCCCTGGTGCAGGCGATCGGGACTTGGGACGACGTCATAGAGCAAGGCGGTTCCCAGCCAACGCTAGCAGCAGCACACGAGATTTTGGACACGACCCAAAAAGGGACAGAATTCGGTAGCGCCACTAAGCGGAAAACGAAAAGCACCAGTGGAATTTTTGAGCAGATGAATTGGCACAAGCGGGTTAGCACAAGAAAAAGGGATCTGGGGAAGGAATTTGGTTTTTGATATTTTGGTGAGGCGGAGTTGGATATGTAGCATATTGTCTCGTCCCCAAACCCTAGTGGCTTGCGAGCTTAATTACGAGAGGCTGGGTACGAGACAAGCGTATTGACGGGATGGACTTTTTGGGTGGTGCTAGTTGAATTACATCTAGTGGTGTTAAAGGTGTTTGTGCGTTTCTTGATGCTGAACTCAAACTCATTTGCCATTGAGCCTGACGACGAAAGATCAACGCGACGCGGATTTGATACATCTTGCTATAAACCCTAATCTCGCCTACCATCCCCTACGATTTATGTAATTTCGCCGATCGCAAGCGAGGCGAAAATGTCTGGGCACGAGAGCATATAAACCCTAGCCAATGCATGTCACAGAGATATAGACATCTTAGGTGTACACTGGAGTGTACGTATCCCCTGGATCGTAACGGTTCCCGGCCCATACGGGGCCGCCCGCGCAACCACCTCACCACACGTCCAAAAATGGTCATCAGAGGTCATCATTTTTATCAAGTCTTCTTTAGTAGCAAATAAAACTTTCTGTCAAAGTGAATTGTAAATTATATGTGATGTGACTTTATAAGTCTTACTGCCCCACCAAAATTCGCTCTCTGAACTGGCAATCCACCCTATGTCTATGCACCACTACCCACCTTTCTCCTTTACTGGTGATTGAATTCTACAAAACGATGCCTTTCATCATTGAGACCCCACAGTTACTTGCATTTTGAACATGCCTAGCAAAGTTTGGGTGGAGATTTGGTATTTCTGGCTGGGCTTTCCTGCTGGCAAAGCTACCATCCCAGCTACTTTCCCTTTGTTACAGGGTGCTTAGAGCCCAATAACTAATACAATATTTATTGAGTCTAAGTACAGCCACCTATCCAAAACTGTTCTTCTCTTTTTCCCTTGTCTTTCCCAAGACTCAACCTCTTGTCAACCTAGACAAGAGCAAACTAATAATCATAATAATCAACAGCCAGATCCCATTCCTCAATAATCTCCTGGAGATCTTCATGAGGAAGAAGACCTGTTTCGAGATAATGAACTATGTCATATTCAATGTCTGCAATCAAGGCATAGTGTAGTACTTGATAGGCATTGGATAACCTACCCAAGGTGTCGTAATAAAGATATATTAACCCAAATATGGCAACAGTATGACTGTGCGCTGTCTTTGGAACTTGTTGTCTAAAAACTGGCATAAGAGTTGTTGTTTGGGGTAATGGGTGTCTTTGGGCACAGGTGTAAGAGTGAAAAGAGTAGTAGCAATAGTGAACAGAATTCTTAATAATATTTTGAAGTGTTCTTCGCTGCTAATGATCTGACAGTGGATTGCTGCTTGAGCTTGCTTCTCTTCGTTTCCGAAACAATGTAATCTCTTTATAGTGGAGTCCTTAGGATGAGACTTCTAAGATATTCCTGCTATGACATCAAGTTAGTCTAATAGCTTATCGCTGTAAGGAAAACCTATTTCCGATAATGCCTCATTAAGATAGCCATGCTTCCTCTATGGTTATCATATTCATACATATGTGGTTTCACAGCATTACACTCCTGACTAGAGCTATCCTCTACAAGATATTAAATGCAGAAAAATGACAGATTATAATTTCAACTTTGATATCTTGTATTCATTTGTTTAGTAGTCGGAATATCTGCCAGCATGTAACCTAATAGTGCTTTATCACAATTATACTAATACCTCATGTTTTATTACATTTATCAGCAATTGCGTCAGAGATTTAATTAGTGACCAACTGATACTCTGCAAATATCGATTATGATGTAATGCTGCATGCTAGCTCGACTGAATGACTAGATTCGCTTCAGGTTTCTTATCTGCAGCCAATGCCATTAATCCCGCAAATTCTGCATATTTAGGTCTCGACTGTTCGATGACCACAGAGTACCACATGACGTTCCCACTTCTGAGGGGACTAGGCTTGCAGATCTAGTGTACTCATATGTTGCACATCCTCTACTCCACACACACTTCTATGTAATCGCAACTGAACTGTGTGTTGTCCCACTAGCTTAGGTATAATAGGTGTAGTCAATAATTATGACTACTGATATTTCTTTCTATAAACATCCTGGTTATGGTGATATAACTGCATCATTATATCTGAATCCCCTAGTGGTCACATTGGCCTATACTAATCAATTGACATGTGACTCAGATGTAACTCCGCTAAAGGTTACCTGACTGGCCAACTGGTGATGTCATGAATGGGTATTATGCATCGAGTTGCCTGATTATAATCTCAATGTATTTGCACTCCAATCCACTAGTACCATTATCATGGCTAAGGGAGAGCCCCTGACACCCTTCTCAAGGGGTACAGAAAATTACTTGTAACTCCAGCTCTGGCTCAGGGGTAAAGATATGCCCTCTTTGATGTTTGGCAAAGTGGGTTTTAGACATGTTTACTTTTAGAGCTGTGCGATGGGTCTTGGTATCCCCCCTATAAGTCTCAACTCTTGGGCACATTGCAGATGGAATTCCTTTTGTAAAATGATATTGGGACTTCAGAGCATGTCCTTAGCACTATGCTTGAAGGATATTGTGGGGTGTTATGAGCAGAGTTGTCCATTTGGGCTGCACAGTGACATTTTTGACTTTTTGGGGAGCTGATCTTGAGACAACCCTTCCAACAAAAACAGCCCTTTTTATCAGCACCCTATTCCTGTATAGTCCTTAATTTTTGCCAAAATGCTCTCAAGACATAAGAAAGTAAGTTGATAATGCTCCCAGGCCACCCCCACAGAGTTGTGGTTGCATCGCTAAATATTTGCAGGTGGGGAGTTGGTTGCCATGCCCAAACGGGCCGGGAATGCCAAAGCTACGATCCAGGGGATACATCACAACTTCAGTAACTACAAATTTCAATCGTGCTCATATCCTGTTCAATCAATCGTACATGTGTTCTGTTGATTGATTAATTATCAACGTTTTAGAGCGGCGTACTATGGTTGCTAGAATGGCGAAACTAAATCAAGGTGACTAAGTTAAGTTTGTATGTGAGCGCGTACTGAGCATGTACGCCAGACATACAAAATTTAGTGGTGTAAACAAAGCAGCTGATTGGACTGAGGTGGTACCGAGAATGTTTAAAGAGAGCCAACTTCAGAGTGGGGTTGGAACAGTAAAAAATGACAACCGAACTGCAACAGCACCGCTATGCTGCGGCTTTTTTTTGACAAGGTGGAAGTCAGTGTACAGTCAGCTCAGAGACTTGGAACTTCAGTGCAGCAGTATCTCCATCGTCAAATATGCAAATGAAGATATGTCATAGCCATGCTAGTAGGCCCGGTGGTGATACCGAAGGACTGGAAACTCTCCTGCTCGATTCAGTGCCAGCGAGACAACTTTTCCCTTTAAAATGAATGGGTCATATAGTGTGAAGAGCTACTCAATTTCACATGACCTTAAATACGCAAACTTGCTATGATTCTGCAAAGACCATCACACACTATAGGTGAGTATAATTCGCTATCTAATATTCTACTTGCTCAAATATTTTACTGCTAAATCGAGGTTAGAATTCGATTGCAGGTGCCCTTTTGTGGATATCCTAAGCGGCCAGGCCGGCCCGGCTTTGCATTGGCCTAGCCTAGCCGGCCTTAGCGGCGACTTTCAAATGAGGGCCGAGCCTGCAGGCTTTAGCGCCGGGTTTGAAGGCTTTTCCGGCCGGCCTGCAGGATTTATTTGCCGGTTTGTAAGTTTAATGGAACAAAGGATAAATAACATAATTTGTTTGAAAGACACCGCCTGCTGCCTACAGTAAGAAAGCCTCTAAGTACGAAAAATGCACTATATCTAACTCAACTATCGTAGCTCTGCTATTGCCGCATCCTATCAACCAGACTGGCTTTCAAATATGTGCGGGCCGGGCCGCCGCTAGCGCAGATTTCAAAATGGAGGCCACTTGGGAACACTGTTGTTGACTTAATTGGGGGTACGGAGTGTATACTGACCTTGTTATTGTTGGTAAAGTTACTAGCTCTTAGTTGAAATACAACATTTCGTCGTTCGATACATAGACATATTCGGAGAGTGTGTGGAGTACTAGTCAGTTGCTCGGGGTTTATACGAATACTGTGTACTGGGCACGGGCAGGGTTAGGTATTAAGACAAGAGCGAAATCGAAGGGTTTGGGAAAGGGTTGCGTGAAAACAGAAGAGCCAGGGTGGCGGGTATGCACGAATGGCGATGTAGGGCTAGGGGAGTTGATGATACCAAGGGTTTTAGTTAATATCTATGCATTCTTTAAGAATTTTCCGATGGGGAATCAGTTATTTGATTGACGATATACTTTAGCTCCAACATCTCCGACATCTCTATTATAGAATCCGCATTTCAAAATATCCACCAAGATGGCGCAGACTCATCGTTCCCCACGAGTCCCTTTCCTCTCCAACAGACCATGGTAATCGGTTTCTGCAACTTGTTCTTCCCCTCACCTCTCCTCACCCCACGACTCCAGAGTGGCTTCCAACACCGTCCTCCAACACTCTGTTTCACCCCCATCTGAAACCACCATATCCGCACACCACGGCTAGCGCACACACACCTTCGACAACACTCCTCACTGCCTGGATTGTCAAAACTTCCCCTCTTTTGGGCGGGGTCGCGGTTTTACTTTGGCTTCATTTTCGCATACCAGTGTGTCCGCTCGTTTCCCCTCCGGGAAGTAAGTGTACCTCGCCGATTACAACGTTCGATACCACTCAGCATCGACGCCGACCGGTAGTCACTTTGGTGCAACTCGCCTTTTCGGATGTTTTACGCCAGTTACACGACGCTTTCGGCTTGATAGGAGATAACTTCAGGGTGCGGAAGCGTAGCGAGTTCAATGAAGAGAGTCTCTGAGGACAGCATGCTCCGCCCAAGCACTTCAAACGGCTACGATGGAGAAAACCCGCTTCTCTGCCACCGCGAGCACCGGTATGAGTGTGCCCATGTTGATGCGGCGGTAGCTGCTATGATGCCAGAACAACTCTCGGCGGTGGTTGGGGTTTCCCACTGCGATAACATCGTATGAAACCCTCGAGGGCAATACCGAGGAACTTCAAGTTATATGACGTAGTTAAAAGACGACAAGGGATCTAGCAGGGGACGGGAAAGTGCCCAGAGGTTGCAAAGGGTACAGCTTTCGCGACTTTGCTAAGGGGCTGAAAACCCTGAGGAAGCGATTGGGATTTTGGGGGAGGTGCTGGAAGAAATACCTGTATGTCATGGCCCATGGCCGCAAGCGGCTGAATACATTATGATACAAACAAACAAACAAACACCACAGCTGGCCTAATCACCCTTCGTCCAAAGCCCCATCGACAGTTTTACAACATACTTCTTCTCCCCTCCACCCCCTCCGTACCCGACCCGGTCCAGCAAATCCTCCTCGACACTGATGCAATCAAACGCCTGCTGGTCATAAAACTCCGCCCAATGGTCGCGTTGCACCGACGCCGACACTTCGTTCCTACCCCCCGCGATCGTGAATTTTATGCGCTTTATGGAGGAACTGCTGATGCTGTACTTTTCGCGGAGAGTGTTGTTGAGGCTCTCGACTGTGCTGAAAGAGGAACGCGGGAGGAGGTAGACCCCGCCTTCGAAGGAGGAGAGACCGCCGAGTTTGAGGAGGATGAACCCCGGCGGGATGGGGAAGGAGGATGTCATGCGGCGGGCGGATACGATGGCGGGGGCTCCGACGGAGAAGAGGTAGTCGGTGAGCGTTAAGGAGATCTTTTAGTTCTGGTTGAAGTGAATTGCAGTGAGGGGTTAACTAAAGTCACACAGCGTCTGTAATGCATGATTATCATAATCAAAGAAATTACGTTGGAGTTATACATGTATGTGTTACCCGACAAACTACTAGCCTGTACGCTGTCGAGGCTTGAACTTGCACGCATCCTGTGATGCGTCGAATATGCTGTCGTGCCGTCAAATATCAAACAACTTACTGTGAAATATTGGTAATATGTTACAGAGATCATAGAAACACCTCAGTGTACAGACGGACAGAGTTGGGATTTCAATAGTCACGAATTGTACTGTCCGGCAGAATGACTCACAAAATAAAATGTATCACAAAAAATCACAGAAACGAGCTTACTGAGTGATCTCCACATCAGCTACCTCACAAAGAATTAAATCTGTAGTACAGATTCAAATTTGGAATTGAGTTAAGAACTACTCGAGTACGAGATAGTGATTTGTAGAGATAAACTCATGTAAATTCGGCTCTTAGGTAGATATGATGAGATGGTGATAAGATTAGATACTGGCTAGTGGGTCAGTGACGTATGTGTACCGAAGGAGTCCGAAGCAAATTAAAATCTCATACGTCATTGTTTCTCCTTTCTCTTCTACCCCATCTTATACATCAACATCCATAGGTTACGCAAGCCAACTCTCCCTCCACCCTCCCATTGCCATCGCCGAAACTACATCAAACACATAGCCAACCTAGTCAACTCTCGGCCAAAGCCCTATAGATAGGCGAACAATATACTTCTTCTCAGTACTATACCCTGACCCACCCCAGTACCCTCCTTCATCCAAGTCCAATATGTCCTCTTCAACAGAGACACAATTGAAAGCCATATTACTATAAAGTTGCCCCCAGTGGTCTCGTTGCACCGACGCAAGGACTTCGTTGCGTCCACCCGCGATCGTGAATTTTATCCGTTTTATAGAGGATGAGTTGATGCTGTAGTATTTTCGTAAGGTGCTGTTGAGACTCTGGCGAGAGTTAGTTTTGAGAGGAGTGGGGACCGAAGAGGGAGAGGGGAAGGGGGAAGGGAAGGGGGAGTAAGGGGAAACCTCGAGAGTGCTGAATTCCGATCGAGGGAGGAGATAGACTCCCCCATCGAACTCGGAAAGTCCACAGAGCTTGAGGACGATGAAACCGCTAGGGATTGGGAATGTGGATGCCATGCGGGGGAACGGTGAGGCTCTGGTGTGGAAAGTACGAGCAGCGTTGGATTTTGTGTTAACGGGTTCCCGAGTTATGGTTGAAGTTAAGAGTGGCAGTGGGTGAAGAGGGTTAGATCGTATAGCGTCTTTTATGCATGATTATCGTGATAATCGGATGAGTGCTGAGTACGTGAGTCCTAATCTAGGGTAAACAAAATCTAAAGTGGGTTGTGTAACTCAACGAGCTCCGATCATGATATTTATTCCGACCCTGTGGCCAAGTAAATTACTTTGCCACTGCTACATAAGAGCCCGCAGTATCGTAGCTCCAAAAGCAGGGTACCTTATGGCAAATGGGGTTAAAAAATGGTACTAACAGAGCTCCCACTTATCGTTAAACCTTTTTCGTCTGCTGATCAGGCCATCGGGCTTGTATTAGCAAACGGTAACCATTAGGGGGGACCATCAGAGGGACCATCAGGGAGAATCTCACCGCCTGTCGGATCAGGCCATCGAACCTGCATCAGCAAAAAGTAACCCGGGACAGGAACTACAAACAGAGGGGAACTTCTGGGATAAATACACATTCTGTGATTAGACCATCGATCTCGCGTTAGTAAACGGTAGCCGCCAGGGAGGACAACCATCAGGCGGGACCATCAGGGAGAAACTCACTGGCTGTCGGATCAGGCCATCCGGCTCGTGTTAATAATCACTTCATGGCACAACAAGGAGACTACGAGACTTACACTTCTCAAGCAACACCTAGTGCTGTCTTGCTGTTTTATTTCTGGCTTCTTTATTCATGTGGAAAGTGTTAACCAGCAGCCGGACTGTTCTTTCGCGCCCGAACACTGCTGCAAAATGGAGCGCTGTATCCTTCGCAACACCTTCAGCTTATCTGTTTGCGTCCAACTCGTTCACTAGCAGTTGCACTGTGCTTTCGTGGCAGTGCACAGCTGCGAAATGCAACGCCGTCTGTCCTTGGCTGTCCTTGGCCTCCTTGTCGACGCCTAGGGTCTCTACGAGCATACGGACAGTAGAGTCATAGCCGTTCGACGCCGCATCATGCAGAGCCGTTCCTCCATAGCGGTCCTTGGCCTCCTTGTTGGCACCCAGGGTCTCTACGAGCATACGGACCGTGGAGTCATGGCCGTCCCAAGCCGCACAGTGCAAAGCCGTTTCACCTTGGTTGTTCTTAGCTTCCTTGTCGGCGCCTAGGGTCTCAACGAGCATATAGACCGTGGAGTTGTGGCCGTTCGAAGCCGCATGGTGCAGAGCCGTTTCTCCGATGTCGTTCTTAGCCTCTTTGTAGGCGCCCAGGGTCTCGACGAGCATACGGACCGTGGAGTCGTGGCCGTTCGAAGCCGCATGGTGCAGAGCCGTTCCTCCTTTGCTATCCTTAGCTTCCTTGGCATCCCAATCAATGAGCAGCCGGATAGTCATGTCATCCCCTCTCACCGCCGAAACGATCAGCGGCGTCTTGCCCTGCAGGCGAGCTTCAACTTGAGCTCCAGCCCTCAACAACGCTTCAGCTACTACTGTAAATCTCATTCGTATCGCGGCATGTAAAGTCTGGTTTCTAAAATTCTCGGCAGCCCTGCTCTGTTCGTAACTAGTAGTATGTGTCCAGTTCAGATTTGAGCTAACCCAACTCTCCAATAGGAAGAAAGCTGGGCTGCCAATTAATCGCTCAGCAAGTTGCGAAACGAAATGTGAAATATTTGGATCCTGCCTGCAGCCGTCCATGTGGTTTTTGAGATGACTCAGTGCATAGTTGATGAATGGCCGTTCATTAATATATCGAGCATAAGCTTCGAAGTGTTCCGAATCCCAAGATTCAATATTTGGAGGTTCATTTTGCAGACTTTTTGCCGCACAAAGCATTAGATACCGGATACAGGTAATAGATATTCTAAGTTGAGAATCGTGATTATTGCTCATACTGAACTTGGACTTCGCTACATATCCGTTGGGCCGGAGGAAGAACTCGCGAACAGTTTGATGCATGGCCTGAACACTGCTATCTTCTATAGATATATTAGTATAGTTGTAATAGAAGTCTTAAGGAAAGCAAGTACCATGAAGACTCTTAATTTCTAAAAAATTGCCTCCACAATGAATAATCCGCTTTTCGATGCCATAAATCAAATCTTTTTCGAATGACTCTTCTGAAGATGAAAATTCAGCATCAAGATCGTCCGGGATAGCGAGAGCGTGGTGGAGTTCTGCAAGTCTAAGAGGGCGGTTCGTGAATAGAATAAATCGAAACATTCTGATTCCATCTTCTATATCTTCTGGTTCATCTCTTTCCTCTAATTCATTGAGAATGACGAGGTAAAAATCTTCAAGTTTTGTTGGGAGGCTTCTTAAGAAGTTAAATATTCGCTTCTCGGTACAGCCATTCTCAGCAAATTTCAGTAGCTTTTCTTTTACCAAATGCACCCAAACGAACACTCCTTCAGCATTTTCAACAATGTACTCTGTGGCCTGACAAAGAATACCAGGAGGAAGACGGAGGTCTGGACCCAAGAACGAACTTGCAAATCTAGAAATATCGTTTTTGTTTTCGTCTTGTAATCTTATGATGTGGTGACTTTCTTTGACCCGGTGACTAAGCTGCGAAACAGGGCGGCTTGCAAGGAATATCTTTACAGTGCATGATCGACTCTCTGCGCAAAGTTGACAAAGCAACTCTATGATTTTGCTTCTATCAGTCTCCTCGGACTCATCTATAGCGTCAAGAATAAGGTAAAGCTGTTTCCTGTAGGGGTGGTGTACCAAAGAGGACAAAATTTGTTGGAGAGATTTGTAAGGCAATTCCAAATCACTGCTGGACCTAAACTCCCGAAATTCATATTGAAAATGGGGGAAAAATGTCTCGTCTTGCTTGAGGATACTGTACAGAACCGACCGTAGCATGTTCTTGTGGGTAGGTTCAAGTATGGTTCCTCTGAGAGTATAAAAGTAGTTGGCCATGATACTGGAGCTAGAACTTGGATCCTCTTCCGCAAGGTGTTCCCTGAAATATTTCGCAAGAGTGCTCTTCCCACTACCAGGCTTTCCTTCGATGTATAGAAGGCTAGAGCTTTCTGATAATGTCCATTTTCGGTATCGCTCATGAGTCCAGAGCCACCTCAGCGAACCCTCATGCTCTTTTGAGATCTTATCATAGCGGGTATTGTCAGGGCGAAGAAAATTAAGGCACTCTGCATTAGCTAATTAGCTAGATTCACAGCTAGTGAAGGGGGTGCTCCAAACCCTTTCGCTCCTTGTCGTATTCAATACATGGTACCCCAGAAACTAGTGTCTTGATATCGGGATCCGGTCGGCATGTGAGTAGCACTTTGAACTTTGGGCTTGCTATCATTTGCGAGCAAAAATTTCGTATGAACAGAGCCCCATCTTGCCCGATTTTATCAATTCCGTCGATGATGATCGGCGTATCTTGGATATGTTTTATTTTGACAACTGTCTTTATCAAAGCTCCTAAAAGCTCGCCATCTGACGCATTGAGAATCTTCTCCACGGTCATGATTGAAGAATCGTCATCCTGGAAACGCGACTGGTCTCGCTCGAGAATCTTGAGCAGGAGAGTGCTAAGGAAAGTATTGGTAATCAATTTCGCCTGTCGATGATCTGAACCGTTGAGAATATGGCGGAGAACAGAGTGGGCGAAGGTGGTAGCAACTGGACTCTCCATCGAACAGGAAAAGTAGAACACAGCACCATCTGTCCGTGAGGCTTGTCGCTTGGCGATGTGTGCTGAAACTTCAGTCATTGCGCAGCCGGGTGGTCCACCAAATAGCCATAGTACTTGTGAGCTATTGGCTGATTCCCAAACCTTGAAGTCGGCGTTGTGTAAGATCCAGCACAACTTCGGGTCCTCGGGATTAATAGGTGAAATCCTGGATATATGCCCCTTCTGGTTGGTCGTAGGCAGCAAGTCTATGAACGTACTCTTTTCCGTTTGTGCTTCAACTAGCAAAAGCGGGTAGTCAGTTATTGTGATGTTGCCGTTAAAATTAAATTATTCTATTATGTCACTTACGTGATTGCATTAGTTTGTTGTGCAACTGAATTCGATCATCTTCAGTCTGACTGTGAACTCTAGCCATGGAGGATCAGTTTACCAAACCGTCCTCTCATCGTGCAACCCGAAAGAGACCCATCCGCCATAGAAAATCCTCACACCGTCGTTGATAGTCGAGCCTCCGAATTCAAAGTGCTTGGAACTAGTGTAGTGGCGACGGCTGTCCATGGTGTCAATATTTACTGTTCGTCGTGCCATTAGTCGTTGATAGTATTGTGATCGCCCGATATGGTCGCCGCGAGTGTCAGCAAGGCTGAAAGAGAGGAAGCTCTGGATATATCTGAAGTAGCTTGCTCCCCGTAATGTGGAAATTGTGTTGTTGATACAGTATGTTTAGAGGGTGGGTAATTTTTTGGGATCGATCAGGCATCTAAATTAGGCTACCTACCCCTCTTATCTTGAATTTTTGAGGCTCAACTGTGCCCACTTTACGTATTGGCTTGTTCCATTGCGCCAACTTCAGATATGTCACCAATCAATTGTATTGTAAACATCTGCGTCGCCTCGAAGCATTCTCATTGGCCGGAATTGCTTTTCCGGGGTAGCGATACCTCAAGCTAATTAGTTGGAATTGTTCGGCATGTGGCAGTGCGTTGGTTTCTGTGGCGTCGCCCGCAACACCATCGTGATCTTCCACCATCGTCATTTTCCTTGGACTCGCGCACGAGGGAGAGTGGAAGAGATAGCTGCAGAAGGGAAAGGTGAAAAGAGAGTCAGAATACAGAGCAATACTTTCTACTTTATTTGAGATTTGAGAACTTCTTTGTCGACTGCTCAAGTGTGCTAACTAAATCTTCATATTAACTCCTGAACGCAGCGAAATCCACATCCTATCGGCGGCAACGCCGCCACTAGACCTTTTATACCATACATAGAGTAGTGTCGGTACGGCAGATACATAAAGACTTGTACGAGACACTTTGCAAAATTCCAATGATTTCAACGGTCCGGCAGGGAGCCGTCCATGTCCAGTCCAGTCCAGTGCGGTAATTTTTTGGACTGGAATCGGACCAGTCCACGATTCTCATGGACTGGTACGGCACTGGACAGGATCGGACTGAATATTTGATTAGGTATAAAAATGGGCGAATTTAGGTCATTTTTAAGTCATGACGCACCTTCAAAATAGGCTAGGTGTTCAGCGGCCACAGGATCGGTATTTGGGGTAGTAGGCGGGGTGAGGTGTGATTTTTGGCATTACTCGGCGATTAATCTTCACCGAATCAACGCAAGGCTATGTTCCCCAGTGGACTGGCCCGCACTGCAATGGTGCAGTGCAAGACTAGCAATCTATAGTGCAGTCCAGTCTCACCCCTCCACTAGACCGCACTACACTAAGCCCTACCCCAGACTGGGACCGTCCGGACCGTTGAAATCATTGCAAAATTCACACACTAATCGGACTTGAATTGTCTGAGGTAGTCACCAGTACGCTTTTGCTTCAGCCTCAGAGATTGTATAGACTCACCACAAGCTGAACTCACTGGCTACAGGCAGTGACAATGTGCTGAGCACTGGCTGGAAAGGACAGAGATAGACTCGCTGGTATGGTGGGAAATTTTGTTCTTCACTATTATGGGTAGGAAGCACGCTTGGGAATAATCTGAAGCGAACTTAAGAGGATAAGAGTATTAAGAGTGAAGTGAAAATCTATTTTTGCTACTACAGTAGGAAGTGTATTTAGACTTCTTAACAGTTTTAGCAGTATACTGGTTCCTAGCAGTAAACCAGTGCAGATGACAGTTAGTTCTTAGCAGTGCAGTGCAGTTTATGGGGGTTCGCAGTTCAGTGGAGTGCAGTTTGGCATCTGAAAATAAACCAGTTTACCAATAGTTATACGATTTATATGATTGCGAGAAATGCGCAGAGAAAAGACTCTGGATGGGTGAAATATTGGTTAGAAATCATCTTGCTGCTGTGAACTTGTTTGTTGCGTGTTTAACTGGCCCGAACTCTACAGATTGTCGATACAATATCATAGTCATTTGGGCTGAGTAAGATATTATGGACTCGCTATAGCTAATAACTATGCATGGAGAGGTTTGCATTGGTTCAATCCAGTTAAACAGTTAAAACCAATACAAACAGTTTTAACTGGTTCCAACTGGTTCAATAAACTGGTTCCACATGCAGTTCAGTTTCAATTTCTTATACAGTTGGTATAAACAGTATAGTGCAGTTTGGTGCCGATTTCCCTTCCAGTTTCCTCCGTTGGGAGGTCTGAGTGCACTTGAGAAGTAAACTTAGGAGTATAGCAAAAAAACTTAGGAGAATAGAAGGTGCACTTCGGAAGCTCACTTGGGAGAGGTCAAGTGGGGGTAGGGATATGGACATTGACTGGGAGAAGGGAAGGAGATTACATATATGGGAGTACCCGGTAGAATGACGCACACATCGCTTTGCTCATGCGAATTGACAGCTTCCTCTCCAACTAACAAGTCCATATGAGTTCTTTGCTCGGACTCCCACTAAGGGAGGACAGAGCATGCAGACAGGGAATCTCGTACCTCTTGACTCTTGGCTGGCTTGGAGGCAGCGGGACAGTCTATCCAAACCACTTCAACATCTACTTAAGGCGGCGAAGCCACCTGCAGTCCGTATGTTCTTATCAGCCAGTCTACATAATGCACAGAACCACTCCAACGCAATTATATAATATTTGTAATAAGTTTAAATTTTGCAAGTTCAAGATATGATAGAAGTATCTTTTCGCATCCGGGGCGTGGGGAAGGCATAGATGTTGGACAGCAGTCTGGGTGAGGGTTACATGGAATGCGTCCCGATCTAAAAGTAGCAAGTGAATAAGATGATCTTTTAACATTTAGTATAGATGGTTGAAAATTATGACTTTTTTCACTAGATCACATGTGCTTAGAGGCATTTGATAGGTAGAAAAACTCTGTGCGTAGACTGTTTGTGGCCCAATTACTGTGCATAGCTCATTTTCATTTTTACCCTCCATTTGCAAATACAGTTATTTCAGGCTTTAGCGTGCAGCCGTATGCAATTACTGTTTGCTTCATATGTTGCACTTAAGGTCTACTCGATCAATTGTTGAATGCGACTATATAGGGTACCTATTAATGTAATCGCCAAACTCTCAGGCATGTCATTATATAGATTTGATATTTTCGGTCGTTCGCGGGCCCCTAATAGATACGGTGGTAAAAACTCTTCTCCTCCACACCGACAGCCATTGGCGGGAATAGCTATCCAGTATTCTAGCAAAAGACCCACAAAAATTCGTTCTACAAATCAGTTATTATTTGCAGTAGGGGCGCACTGGAACTTGGACAAAACTCGACCAATGGTTGCCCAGTTGTGTACGACATTTTTTTTGGCAGAGTGCAAGGAACGGTATAATGTTGCTTTGGACGGGAGGCGGATATATTCTCATTGTTTAGTTGGAAGAACTCTGTATTCTCCTAGCGTTTAATCGTTAGGCCCATATATAAGTATCGACAACATTTGTCATTGGTAGCGTTAGGGATCGGTTATTGCGAGTCTTCTACTAGCATGTATTTGTGTACCTGGTATCTTGCGCTTTGCTATTCTCGGTGCAAGTAAACGTTTTTCGGCCTTGGTAAGACCTAAAACCAAACATAGCCTCGTTTTTTCGGATATTGTCAGTGGATTCCTTCTGAAACTTCGCTATTGTGCTTATTCATACTCTGCCCAACATATACAGTCTTTTATTATTGTAGTTATGAGGTTGCAAACCAGTAACACATACAGTAGAGCCTCATACCAGAGCCATTCAAGTAGAGTAACCAATATCCACCACCAATCGTACTTCTCTCGTTCCCAGTTTGTCTAACCAACGTGCTCGCAAGCTCGCAGTCGGCAGAATTTATTGCGCCACCATACTAGGCACGAGAAAATCGTACCAAAGTGCTCCATACAATACGACAACCAGTGGTTCTGATCTTTGCAGTGGTGGTAGACATATTTAAATCTCAGGTTCTAAATATGATCGACACAAATGCATTTCTTGTGCCATATATAACATTGAGTACATATCTACTATCCAGAAAGTGACGAAGTCTACTTGTCTGATTTTTAAGTCTTCGGTAATGGTGGGCGTCTTGTATTAGTGGCTAGGATTGGCAACGGCCGGCACGTGGTATGTCCAGGGCCGGATAAAGACAACTCTATGAAGACGTCACATCGCCAGACTTAGATGAAGTTGGATCTCTTGCATTCATTTTTCACCTCCCACAAAGAGGTCTCTAGTGCATTTCCACAACCTACTTTTCCACATGAAGATATTTCTCAGTTCAAACGACAACGACAATCCCCATCCCACATTCACAGAATTAAACAGAGACTGACAAGATTCCTAAGGAAGTTAAATACAACGCATCCAGAATCGGCCGCCTCACTCAACACCACAAGCATCGAGTCCACCGTATTCACTGCGTCGATCGCAGCCCTAAGTACTATATTCACACGAAGACAGACATCACTACATCGCTATATCCATCATATCTACCATGTCAATTGTAGTCCCCAACGCCATTTTCATCAATGACAGTACCAACTTATCCCAACCGCGAGTACCATGACCACCGCGTCCGCCATGTCGGGGTACCAGTGTGTTACCCGCACATAGATATATATAGTAGATTAGAACTAGAGCCGAGATATTACAACCCGTCTATACTGTGTATTCTGTGTGCATTTTGCATCTATGTATGTGTATACTAGAGAGAGACCTATGATACATCTGAAGCAAAACCTGTGTCGATACTGACTGTATGTTGGTGTAAGTGCATATGTCGCCTATACCAAGCAGGTACCGTCTTCTCCAATGACAGTTGAGAGACGGTTGATACTATATGCGCCTACAAGTGCACCTGAAAGCAGCAGAAGGCACGTGCGCTTGAAACCTATTAGAACTTATAATTACACTTAAGTCTGAATGGACGCACGGGCCGGAGTTGGCCTTATAGACGCATGTAGTTATCCTGTAGTAGTGTTATCGGAAACGCGGATCGCAATACAGGCAAATCCAAGTTAATTTATGAATTACTAGATACTCTACGTGAAGTCGGTTCTCCGCGGGTCGCGTTTAATAGAGTATATATCGGCGTTGAGCTGCGTACGTGACTTGATACGCCTGCCTCTCCAAAGTCCTCGTGTTACCTCACCGCTAACGATATCTCCAATATAATACTAATATGGAGTATGTGGTTGTGCATTTTTGAGGCGTTTTTGTACAGCTGCTCCATCATGGATATTGGCGATATTGTAAATTGGAGACCGGGAAGCGAAAGAGGGCATATTGTGATTGGAGCAAAACTTGCAGATTTAATTGGACTTGAAGCAGCCTCTTCTCCGCCATAAATACGTTTACTCTAACCACGGCGATGGTAGAAATAGATTTACCGAGAGCTGAAGAGATACACTCACTGGGAGCTAGCTAGAGACGCACTTGACTAGCTAGGGGCTGGCTGGAGACGGTAGAGATAAACTCACTGAGAGCTGGCCGGCCACGTTGTGGTGGGAAAATCCGTTTCTCACCACCACTGGCAGTAAGAACTCGGGAGTTACGGGAAGCACACTTGAAAAGCACACTAGGGAGTGATGGGAGGTGCTATTCAGAAGTGTACTTGAAATTGGTAGGAAGCGCATTTGCAAGGTGCACGAAGCGCTCTTGTGATGAACGCGAACTAGGAAGGAACTAGGTGGATATGAAGCAGGCTTAACAGAGCGCAGGGATATATGTCACAGACTGGAGACGGGAGAGCTCTAAAACCTCGCATTTTCAGACCATGTCGTTCATAAGCGGCTAGCTAATTCCGAATTTTGGAGCGGGTTGGAGCCACCTGGCTGGGAGTTGGCTGGAGATGGTAGAGATAGACATACCTTGAGCCGGCTAGAGGTAGCAACTCTGGGCTAGCTAGGTTGGAGACGGTCTATCCGGGCCACCCCATAAGGCAGCCGTAGTCTTGAGTATTCACATTTGCCGATTCCCCACCTCAACACGCTAATCAACCTCTAGTGACGTATCGATGCCCTCTCACCCCTCCAACCCCTGCCAACTCAATTCCAACCTCCCATCCGCAAAACCGCACAATGGCCTCGCTGCCTACCGCTCTCTGATCCGCAAAGCTCGCCTTCCACGACGATACCGCCGTCCTCACCTCTGCCATCCTCGAGTCGCGAAAGGGCTTTGAAACGAACTGTTCTGCCGCTGCCAATGCCGCACAAGAGTTGATCATGAATGCTCACGAGATTGCAGATATCTTGAAGAAGAATATTGTTCCGGGAAGAAAGTGGTGGGAGATGAGAATATGTACCGTACGTATCACACGCTGGATGGAGGGTGCAAGAGGGAAGGGAACTAATGGGAGACAGAGCTACGGATACATGATGAGATTGTAAGGAGGTATAATGAAAGTATTAAGCTAGAGAAGGGGAAGATGTTACCGGGTCAGCAGGGAGAGTGTTGTCAGTCGTGAGATTTAAGATAACAAAATGGAGGGACAAAGTGTGTTTTCAAGGCTACTTATTTGGGTTTTTTTATTGTATATGTTCTGACCGATTGGCGAACTCAGCAATTTGAACTGGCCTGTTCGGTCCGCAAACTGGAGAAATCAGTTCACCATATCCCCATCCAGTTCACGAGTTGGGTAAAAGCTTGGAGACTGGTCTGTCCAGTTGCAAACTCAAGAAGCCAGTTCCAAACCTAGTTTCATATTTTCCATGATATACTCTATGTTCGGCCAACGCAAACTTTTTAAGGCAAACAACAATGCTTAAAGGTCTAATATATGATAAATATGCACTGTGTAATTCTGCTTCCGTTTAACCACGCACCGAACAGGTGTTGTATGATGGAGTACCTGCTGCAAAGTTCCATTCATCACTAGAAGGTTTTTCCCAAATTAAATCAGCAAGTCACCTTAGTTGTACTTTAGACTCCTAGGCCTGGTGCTCTTGTTGGCCAAGTGTTTCACCTCATTCACAAGCTTACTTGGTGAAAAGTGAAAGAACACTGGCACTTATACGAGAGCAGCTCCTAGGTGAGTTCACATATTTTGTCCTGTTCGGAAATCGGCCCCAGTTCGCGAACTGGCCTGTCCGGTTCGTGAACAGGAAAGTTCGTGTATCGATCGGAACATATATATACCAGTTTTTATTCCCAAAACGCCAGAGCAACAAGCAAGCCAGAAAGACACGAAACGCAGCAATCTTTAAACTGGTATGAACACAAAAGCAAAGCAGAAAATCTAAAAATACATGCAAAAAATGAAGTGTGTCCGCATTCAACTGACAATCTGGGAAGGATACCTCGCTTCATCATCCTCTCCGGGTGGTTTTGCAACCACAATACCCTGCATACTCGGCCCTGCATTCACATGGAGCTCCTCCTGAGCCGCTTGCTCTCCTACGCCTTCTCCCAAAGATTTTGACGCCCCCGCCGTCTGTGAGTGGTCGATATTCCCCAGCGGTCTCGGCTTCCCCCACTGTATCCTGAGTGGACATCCGGCGATCACGGCCTTCCCCTGGCACGACTCCGCCGCAGCCTCTGCTCCTGCGCGGCTGGCGAAGTTGACAAACGCGCATCTGGAGCGGTGGACGCAGACGACTGATTTGATGTTTCCGAAGGCGGAGAAGAAGGTGCGGATATGGTGTTCTGCGAGATCGTCTTCGACACTATAGGCAATCATTAGTAACGTTCCACAACTAGTAGGTGGTGGTGAACATACCCCATGAGAAACAGCGAAGTGATACTCTGGTCCTGCGGCGGCGTAACATCCTGCGGTCCCGGCGGAAGCTGATTCGCATTCGGAAACCTCCCGCCCCGTCCTCCCCTCCCACCTCTTCCTCCACCTCTGCCCCGCTCCCCACCACCTCGCGCCCCACCCCGCCCACTCCTAATCGGTCCGGGCCCACTTGTAATCCTCCTCTGCTCGCCTACACCCGAGCTAGACCCCTCCCCACCATCCTCCCCCCTCCGCCGCTTATAGTACGGCTCACTATTCGCCAGCCTTTTGAGCAGGTCCCTCGCGGCACCCTCAGTCTTTTCATATTCCTCGGGAACATCACCGTCCTTCAACTCTCCATCATGGTTCTGGGCATAATACTGCTTATTAATATCGCTCTCGGGGCCCTGGGCGACGAGTTTCAAGGCGGCGTCACGGATCGCGATCGGAAGGCCGAAGGAAAGGTCCAGCATGCAGCACTGGCAGCAGTTCTTGAGCCGCGCGCACGTAAGGCAGATGTTTGTTTTCTTGTTGCGGACTGTGCGGTCGACGCTCCACCGGAAGACCGTGAACGGACGCGTGCAGATCTTGCATTCCATCCCCGACTCCTCTTTGATCATTTGGATGTAGGGGTTGCTGCCGAGACAGGATTCACAGACGGAGGGGAAGTCGGTGGTTTCGCGGCCAGCGCGGTTGACGTCGGCTTTTGGGGGCATGGTAGTGGTGGTGCGGTGGTAATGGTGGAAGTGGTGATGGTGATGGTGAGGCTGGTGGTGATGAGGTTGAGTGGCGTTGGGGTACCCTGTCTACACTAACCGGAAATGGATAGTCGGGTAATGCAATGACATATATTTTGATTTCCAATGTTCTAGAAGCAAAGTCCGGGGCCCACCCGAGGAGGCGAGATAAATTGGTATTGCATAGGATTTACTAAAGGAATAGGTACATGGGCATATGAAACTTCGAGAGATCGAGCAATATCACGTGTTTGTGGGGAAAGCTTCTCTACTCTAGTGGATGCTCCACCCGGACGGAGGCAATGGTCTTAAGTTTAACCCCCTTACTATCCTCCAAAGCCCCCCCTCCCCCTCCCCACCCAAAATTTCGTGGCATAGTCTTAAGTATCAATCCGTATTTCCGTTTCGCAACCTCAGACTATCACACCCAAGCCTTGTAATCGAGGATGGGAATTCAGCTTCAGACCAATGATATCCACATAGGCTGGGAGCGGTGTTGGTTTTTTGGTCGGATATCCAGGGTGATATTCGGGGTCGTAACTGATCATTGCGTCTACATATCCTACCAAACCCCCCACCCATATAACTAACTCCGGAAGGCGTTTTCCTTCCTCATTCCTCCGCTCGTTTTAGCGCTTTATACATGTTAAGGCAATCTTCAAATAGTACCCCTAGCTGCGGATACTCCAACCCTGTGCACGAATGGTCGCATTGTTGATTGAATTCTACCGCTGAAACAAATTCACAAACAGTGCGAGGGGCTAGTTGGGCACATCACAGATTTCCGGGACCACAGTTCCATGCAAGTCGCACCATCACCACAGCATTAATCAGGCAACATCAATACAAGTCTCCCTCTCTGCACTGCTTACTCAAACTCTCTCGCTTCAAACTTCTCCTTCGGGTAGAAAGCTGCCTCAGTCGTGTTCCCCTCAAAGATTTCTCTCCTCTGCAACCCACTAACTGCCTACACTCTTGTTAGCATCCCATCTACACACATAATAACTAAGCAAACACATACCATCTGTGCACTCCCCTCGTCCGCAAACAGCACATAAACTCTGGCCTTCTCACTCCCCTCTTCCGCATTTTCACTCTCATCATCATCGTCATCATCCCATTCGATCACAATCTGCACCACTCTTCCATACCGTTTATACTCGTCACCAACCTTCTGCAGTAGTTCCGTGTGGTCAAAAAGACTTCTCTTTCCGTCAATGATCCCGCGCATCACCACCACCTCAGAGCGCTCGGCGTTGCGCCGGTCTTCACGTCGTTTGTTTTTGTCCACGATCTTGCCGCGCCCTGCTTGTCCCTTCTTACCGGAAGAGACCATCTGGATTGCCTTAGTAATACCGGAGCCATCGCGACCGAGGCCTCGTCCGGCTTTCCACCCTTGCTTTTCCATGAGGCGTTTTGCGAAGCCGGATTGACCGGGACGGGAAGACGGCTCGGCAGGTGCTTCGGGCTCGGGAGAGTATGGGTTTTGCGGAGAACGAGGCGGAGAGGAGTTGGTGGTAGGTTGTTGGTAAAGGACGGGGGCGCGGGAGATGATTGCGGATGTTGATGGGGGTGGGAGCGGCTGAGAGGGCTGCTGTTGGGGCGCGGGAGGCGGTGGAGGAGGTGGAGGTGGCGGCGGCGGGGGTGTTACATGCGCAAGTGGTTGTGCAACCGCCGAATACCCGATTGCGCCTTGTTGCGACATCCGCATCCGCCGTGCGAACGCGTCTTCGCCCGAAGCATCATCTGGAATCTCTACCGGAGGCAGTGCTGACAAAGAGGACAGGGGAGGCGGCGGCGGCGGCGTGGTAGTATCGGCGGGCGGAGTGAACTGCGGCGGCGGTGCAAAAGAGTAATTTATCGGAGGAGCAAAACCTCCTATTCACCTGTCAGTACATATCTTCGTACAGCTGGGACGGGGGAAACATACTACCCATCGCCGGTCTTTTCTCATCCTCGGAATCGCTGCTGTCATCATATCTTCTCCGCTTCTTTCCGTAGAGCCGCTCCCGCCAATCCTCCATCTCTCTGATCTTTTCGTCGCCGTCTTTATACTCCTCATAGCTATTTGGTCGGAGGGGATCGTAGATATCGTCCCAATTTGTCGGCGGCGGAGGGGTAGCTTTATTCTTTTTCCGTTTCTTTCTGCCGCCGCGTTGACGATCCTTCTGATTTGAGTTGTAGAATCCGTTTACATCTTCATCATCGCCGACCCAGTCTTCAAGTGTGGTTTTAACGACGGGTTTCGCGACTGCAGTAGTAGTCGGGGCAATAGTAGTAACGGCAGCGGTATCCTCGATTTTATTTGCGATAGAGGCCATGCCAATAGGCTTGAAGCTCATACTCTTCTTCTGCGCCGGCGCTGGGCGCTTCGTGATGGTGGGTTGGAATCGGAGCGCAGCTATAATCGTCGCAAGAGAAACGCCGTGAGCAATGCAATCTTAGAGTAACAAAACCCGATGCGCGAGACTACCGGCATTAATTATTTTCTGCGACGAGGATGACGAAGAAGCTCCATCCTCGTGTCCTGGCGGTGGTGACGCGGAGGCACCAGCTTTGGCGAATACAACCGGTGCTTTTGAGATGGTTGTGGAGGAGGACGAAGTAGTGGTGTCGCCGAGAAGGTTTGCATATAGGCCGGACATGCCGCCACCAGTGCGAGCGGGTGGTGCGGACATTTTTGCTGTTGTTGGTGAGATAGCGAGATGAGGATTCGGAAGAGGAAGATGGACTGGAGGTTTTAGTGTTCCGCCCCAAGCTTTCTAGCCTGCGCTTACCCGCCCGTTCGGAGGTTACCGACTTCTACTCGTCGAATTTTCAAGTTTCCGGACCTGTTTGTGATTAGATGCATCTGACACAACTTAGATGTATAGTACAGTACTGTACATGAAGTAGTCATGATCACCAAACTTTTGACGGGGGCGCTGGATACTATAATGCTCCCAGATGTACTCGATTACAAGTTTTCAGATGCACTTGACTCAAAGCTCCCAAGTGCACTCGAAGCTCCCAAGCACTCAGAGCACCAGCTCACTCGACTCGAAGCTTCCAAACATACAGTGTGTCAGACTAAAGGAGAGTTCCAGGGTCGAGCATCTATAAGAGATGTGATGTGCATTTCTATAGATCCCTAACCCACACACACCACTGGTTGCACTGGACTGCAGCTGGTAGATTTCAATCTGCCGTACTAATGCTATAGCACGAAACAGGAGCTGTTAGATGAGGGTTAATATTGTGAGTTTCAGCCAATTACAATATGGGAATAGTAACACTACATTTGTGTACATTACGGCGCTATCAGCGTTCAGTACTCGACGTCGTCGGGGGTCTAGGGGGTCTGCAGTGGGACCCGAAGCATCCACAGTGCCACTGGTTACCTAGGACCGATGACTTTCCACAACCGCGCAACTGCAATCGCGGCAAGGAATATTCTCGTTCTAGTCAAAGCAACACGCACACACAGAAGCAATTGATATCGTCTACCCCTCCTCTATGCTTTGCTCTTCTCAGCCGGAACCTTCTTCCTCCCTCCAACCGGCGGGAACGTGAAGCTCCACCCCTCACCTCTCTTCCCACCCTGCCCCGTCTCCAAGTCAGCATCCACCACATTCACATCCTTAACCTCCACAGTCCCCCACGTAAGTGCGCCAACATGCGGCTGAACATTCCATCCGAACCTCACCGTCGCATTCCTTTCCAGGAAGCGCCCGGCAATATCGTTGATAGTATATTTCGCTTTCTCGTTGCGTAGACTGAGGCGCGAGGTCTTAACGCTCGGTAGTATAGCATCCCAGATTATAGCTTCGTTATCGGACTATGGGCGCTTTGTTAGTGGTGTCAGGGGAGGAAGGTAGGTGCGCTCACATGTTTCGATCCCCTCCCGCCGCCATAAACCACGCTCAACCAGCAAAACACCTGCTTAGTGTTCCAATTATACAAGCTTTCCAGGTCAGCATCGAGATTGAAGGTGATGAATGCATATTCCTGCTGTCTTGAGGAATAGTATTGTGGACGGCCCTTGATGACTTTCACGGAGGCGACGTCGACGGTTGCAGTGGGAGAAGGCGGATACAGCACGACGCTAAGCGCGGTGAAGAGGCCGACAACGAAGGCTACTGTTGTGAAGAATCCAAAGACATTTTGGGCACGGACTACGGTGGAGTGCATCGTTGTCGAATGGGGTTGTAGTGGAGATGAGACGGGGTTGTGTTGAAGCTATGGATGATGAGGACAGATGGTTCACGCTGCAATGCGGCTCATTGTGTAACCTGAGCTCTGTATGGTTACACCACCACGACAACACCAACTACAGCTCTCGACGCAGTTCGAATTCCGAAGGTTTTCGAGCGCTCCACCGTTAGTCCGCAACTCGGCTGAAAGTACCCAAGGATCTTCTTGCAGACATTGCAGCCGTGGCATCCCCAAGGAGCCACATTGAATATAGTTAGCACCGCGACTGAATAGAGCAGATGCACAACAAGTTAATTGCTCGACATACTCAGTATCATATGGACAATGCAGGGCAATATCTTCCAGTACATCAATCAATGACACAATATGGACCTGCGCATAGTCATATATGCAGGGCAAACCGGGCACTCCTCTAGCCAGGGTTAGGGCTTGAGACCCACAGCCTTCATCCAAGTTATCACATTTCAACTAATTCACAATTCACCTGCAGGACATTCATTAGAAATAGTAGCTCCAAGCACGTAGCCTCGTTCCCAACCCATCGCTGAGGGTCTGGTGTATTATCTCTTATTCAGAAGTAACTGAAGGTAATTAACTCAGGAAGTAATTTGCACCACTCCGGATATCATGGCAGCACCTCATATTTACCAGCAGTTCCAAAAAAGTTCCGAAGTCAGATAGCATTTCGGAGATCATTCGGGCAGGATTTTAGATGTAATCCTCACTTAATTACAATTCCTAGATGTACTTCTTCCCATTTACATAATACCTACCACTCTCCGGAATCTATAAAAACTCAAACTGAGTCTGTATATTGTCCGAACTGTATTTAGTCGGGGTGGCTTGGGACACCGAGCTTTTTATTACACCAGACCCTCTGCGAGGGGCTGGGAACAAGGCTAGAATCCGGTAGCTGAGTAACACGCTATTACGAGAGTTACGCATCCTCCTTAACAGGTAGCATAGGCAAGTGGGCCCCCGCGAGCTCCGGAAGTGGGAAGGAGGGCGGTAGCAGCGAGGAGAGTGAGCTTCATCGTGGAGGTTTGCAGATATTGGAAATATGGTTTGGTAATTTAGGTGACTAAGTGGCTCGAGGTGAAGGGGTTATTAAACAGTGAGAAGACACGTAGAAGAATTAGAGAAGCGAATGCGGTGTATATGTTCAGATAAAGGAGTAGTATGGTAGGAATTCGTCCAAGACCTGAAATTGCGGTTATCAAACTAATAGAATAACGGCTTTTTATGCCTTGTAACCCCCTCGAGGACCGCTATTATGTAAGATAACCTTCTAACACCTGGGGTTCAACTTTCTCTTCCCTATAGATGATAACCAGCTACAATATGGAGAGGAACAACCTGCAGCATATGCCACGGTAAACAAGAACAGTGTATAGAACCTAGGTTTTAAACAGCGTTATCACAAATTACAGTTAATTTTTCAACTATATCTATATTCCTCTCATCGCAGCCTTACAGTCCTGAAACGAGTCAAATTGCTGTCCAGCTTGCAACCACTCAGCTAAAGCAGCATTTTCTCCGGAAACAGCACCAGCTAAGGCAGTGGCCTGTGTTAACTTGGTCCGTGACAGTTATGGAAGATGTATAGAGTGACAATAGTATTTTAAGGTGAACAGTGCGTGAAATCTATTCTTAATCCCACCAGGTATACTACTTCTGCTGCCGCGAGTGCTAACTAGACCTTCATCACTTCGGTAAACATAGACGACGGCGCGGAGGAGATGACAGTGGGTGAGAGAAGACGGTGGTAGTGTGATAGATGACAGTGGTGGGGTAGATGGTGCTGAAGTAGGGCGTGGACGATGGTACGCAGTAGGGGACACTGGGTAGGCGGGTAGACGGGTAGACGACGGCGTGGAGGAGACATAAGATGGGGACAGATGGTTAGACGACGTTAACGTAAATTGCGCGTAGACGAGGGCAGAGTATACAACAGCAGAGTATACAACAGCAGAGTAAACAAAGACTGAGGAGAAACGAGAGCCGAGTCCGGAGGAGGGACGACCCCCGAGGTCAGAGGGCTTGAAATCATGAAGTGACTTGTGGCCGTCTATTTGATGCAATGCTCCCATACTCTGTAATAAATAAAAATCACTCGGTACTTATGTCAAGTCCTGGTGGGTGCTAGAGACTAGTGTCCGCCCAGACCTGACATGAGCAAGTATTATTCATATAAGGAGACGACATGTGTCTTTTTCGATTCTTATTGGTCAGAATTCTGTGGCTGAGTGGCTGATAGTGGCAAGTATAAACCACATGAACTCAGATCTAGAATGACCCATTAATTTAAGTCTGCA
>Ga0307515_10000813_pt1 | contig 71821 bp, 55 predicted proteins | sample 17_EM_MG_FD_194513 | JGI IMG/M metagenome (GOLD analysis project Ga0307515, IMG submission 194513) | Populus trichocarpa ectomycorrhiza microbial communities from riparian zone in the Pacific Northwest, United States - 17_EM | ecosystem: Host-associated > Plants > Roots > Unclassified | place... | reverse complement strand
CACGGCACGTTCCGTACGGCGGCGAAACGGCTGGCGGGCATCGCGGCGATGGGCTTCGACGTCGTCTACCTGCCGCCGATCCATCCGATCGGGAGCACCTTCCGCAAGGGCCCGAACAACACCCTGTCCGCGGGGCGCGAGGACGTCGGGGTCCCGTGGGCGATCGGCTCGCCGGAGGGCGGGCACGACGCGATCCATCCGCAGCTGGGCACGCTGGAGGACTTCGACGCGTTCGTCGCGCGGGCCGCCGAGCTGGGCATGGAGATCGCGCTGGACTTCGCGCTCCAGTGCTCGCCGGACCACCCGTGGGTGGAGAAGCACCCGGAGTGGTTCCACCACCGCCCCGACGGGACGATCGCGTATGCGGAGAACCCGCCGAAGAAGTACCAGGACATCTACCCGATCGCCTTCGACCGGGACATGGACGGCCTGATCGCGGAGACCGTGCGGGTGCTGCGGCACTGGATGGACCACGGGGTGCGGATCTTCCGCGTGGACAACCCGCACACCAAGCCGGTCGTGTTCTGGGACCGGGTCATCGCGGAGATCAACGGCACCGACCCCGACGTGATCTTCCTGGCCGAGGCCTTCACCCGTCCCGCGATGATGGCCACCCTCGCGCAGATCGGGTTCCAGCAGTCGTACACCTACTTCACCTGGCGCAACACGAAGGAGGAACTCACCGAGTACCTCGGCGAGTTGTCGGGCGAAGCGGCTGCCTACATGCGGCCGAACTTCTTCGTGAACACCCCGGACATCCTGCACGAGTTCCTCCAGGAGGGCGGCCGCCCGGCCTTCGAACTGCGCGCGGTACTGGCGGCGACCCTCTCTCCCACCTGGGGGGTGTACAGCGGGTATGAGTTGTGCGAGAACACACCGTTGCGGCCCGGCAGCGAGGAGTATCTGGACTCCGAGAAGTACCAACTCCGTCCCCGCGACTGGGTGTCGGCCGAGCGGGAAGGACGTAGCATCGCGCCATTGCTGGGCAAGTTGAACGACATCCGGCGCCGCAGCCCGGCGTTGCGGCAGCTGCGTGACCTCCACTTCCATCACACGGATCAGGAGGCGGTGATCGCGTACTCGAAGCGGAACGGTTCGAACACGGTTCTGGTGGTCGTCAACCTCGACCCGCACCACACCCAGGAGGCCACGGTCTCGTTGGACATGCCGCAACTCGGCCTGGAATGGCACGAGTCGGTACCGGTGCGCGACGAGCTCACCGGTGAGACCTATCACTGGGGCAGGGCCAACTATGTGCGCCTGGAACCGGGTAACCGGCCCGCACACATCCTCACCGTCCTGCGACCGTCCCCGCAGATCGGAGGGTCACCCACAATATGATCGTCAACGAGCCCGTCCCGGACACCTTCGAGGACACTCCCGCCAAGGACCGGGACCCCGAGTGGTTCAAACGTGCCGTCTTCTACGAGGTCCTGGTCCGCTCCTTCCAGGACAGCAACGGCGACGGCATCGGTGATCTGAAGGGCATCACCGCCAAACTCGACTACCTCCAGTGGCTCGGCGTCGACTGCCTCTGGCTGCCACCGTTCTTCAAGTCACCCTTGCGCGACGGTGGTTACGACGTCTCGGACTACACCGCCGTACTCCCCGAGTTCGGCGACCTCGCGGACTTCGTGGAGTTCGTGGACTCCGCCCACCAACGCGGCATGCGCGTCATCATCGACTTCGTCATGAACCACACCAGCGACCAGCACCCGTGGTTCCAGGAGTCCCGCAAAGACCCCGACGGGCCCTACGGCGACTACTACATGTGGGCCGACGACGACAAGCAGTACCCCGACGCCCGCATCATCTTCGTCGACACCGAAGCCTCCAACTGGACCTTCGACCCCGTCCGCAAGCAGTACTTCTGGCACCGCTTCTTCTCCCACCAGCCGGACCTCAACTACGAGAACCCGGCCGTGCAGGAAGAGATCATCTCGGCGCTGAAGTTCTGGCTGGACCTGGGCATCGACGGCTTCCGTCTGGACGCGGTCCCGTACCTGTTCGCGGCCGAGGGCACCAACTGCGAAAACCTTCCGGCAACCCACGAGTTCCTCCGTCGGGTGCGGAAGGAGATCGACGCGCAGTACCCCGACACGGTGGTGCTGGCGGAGGCGAACCAGTGGCCCGAGGACGTCGTCGACTACTTCGGCGACTTCCAGAGCGGCGGGGACGAGTGCCACATGGCATTCCACTTCCCGGTGATGCCGCGCATCTTCATGGCGGTCCGCCGGGAGTCCCGCTACCCGGTCTCGGAGATCCTCGCCAAGACCCCGGCGATTCCGTCGAGTTGCCAGTGGGGCATCTTCCTGCGCAACCACGACGAGCTGACCCTGGAGATGGTCACCGACGAGGAACGCGACTACATGTGGGCGGAGTACGCGAAGGACCCGCGTATGCGCGCCAACATCGGCATCCGCAGGCGCCTGGCCCCGCTCCTGGACAACGACCGCAACCAGATCGAGCTGTTCACGGCCCTGCTCCTGTCGCTCCCCGGCTCGCCGATCCTCTACTACGGCGACGAGATCGGCATGGGCGACAACATCTGGCTCGGCGACCGCGACGCCGTGCGCACGCCGATGCAGTGGACACCGGATCGCAACGCAGGTTTTTCGTCCTGTGACCCCGGCCGACTGTCGCTGCCGACCATCATGGACCCCGTCTACGGCTACCAGGTCACCAATGTCGAGGCGTCGATGTCGTCGCCCTCGTCGTTGCTGCACTGGACGCGCCGCATGATCGAGATCCGCAAGCAGAACCTGGCGTTCGGCCTCGGCTCGTACCGGGAACTGCCGTCGTCGAATCCCGCGGTGATCGCGTTCCTGCGCGAGTACGAGGACGACCTCGTCCTGTGCGTGAACAACTTCTCCCGGTTCGCGCAGCCGACGGAACTGGACCTGCGGGCGTTCAATGGGAGGCATCCGGTCGAACTGTTCGGCGGGGTGCGCTTTCCGGCCGTAGGCGAACTGCCGTACTTGCTGACGCTGGCGGGCCACGGCTTCTACTGGTTCCGGCTCCGCAAGGAAGCCGCCTAGATCGCTGCCGGATCCGTGCTGGATCCCGGTGGGGCGGGGCGGTTTCGGTTTCCCCCGCCCCGCCGGGGGCACGCAACAGTGACACCCCGACCACCCCGGGGAAAGGAACGTGACACCATGGCGGAAACTGTCACAATCTCCGGCCGGACCAGTCCGGGTCCCGGTCCGGGCCTCCTCGCGTCACTCGACCCCCTCCTGCGGGAGTGGCTGCCGAGGCAACGGTGGTTCGCGGGCAAGGGCCGTCCCGTCACGGGTTTCACGCTGGTGGCGGCGACCGAGCTGCTCCCGCTGGACGGCGCGCTGGGCCTCTACCACCTCCTGGTCCGCGCCCACCAGTCCCCCGCCCCCGGCGACTGCTACCAGCTCCTCATAGGCGTGCGCGAGGCGCTGCCACCCCGGCTCGCGCCCGCGCTGATCGGACATGTGGAGGAGGGCCCGCTCGCCGGTCACACGGTGTACGAGGCCCTGTACGACCCCCGGCCCGCCGAGGTGCTCCTGGAGGCGTTGCGCACCCAGGCCCGCATCGGCGGGCTGCGCTTCGAACGGGCCCCGGACGCCCCGGAGATCGGCCCCGGCCTGACCCCGCGCCTGATGACGGCCGAACAGTCCAATTCATCGGTGGTCTACGGCGACACGTACATCCTGAAACTCCTACGCAGGATCGTCCCCGGCACCAACCCCGACCTGGAACTCCCGCTGGCCCTGGCCCTGGAGGGCTGCCCCCGGGTACCGGCCCCGACGGCGTGGCTACGAGCGGAGTTCGCCGACGAGCCGTACGTCCTGGGAGTCCTCCAACCGTTCGTGCAGGGCGCGGCGGACGGCTGGGAACTGGCGCTGAGCGAGTTGTCCAAGGGCGAGGACTTCGGCGCGGAGGCGAGGTCGCTGGGCAGGGCGACGGCGGAAGTCCACGTGGCCTTGGCACGAGCGCTGCCGACGATGACGTTGGGCCACGCGCAGCTGGACCTGCTGGTGAACGGCATGACCGACCGCCTGGACGCGGCGGCGCAGGCGGTCCCCGCCCTTCGCCCGTACGCCCCCGGCCTGCACTCGGCGTTCTCGGCCTTGGCGAACTTGGCGGCGGAGGGCCACACCTGGACCGCCCAACGCATCCACGGCGACCTGCACCTGGGCCAGTGCCTGCACTCGCCGTCCGGGGAATGGTCCCTGATCGACTTCGAGGGCGAGCCGTCCAGGCCCCTCGCGGAACGCCGTATGCCCCAGCCTCCGGTGCGGGACATCGCGGGGATGCTCCGTTCCTTCGACTACGCGGCCCACTCGACGACGCCGGCGGCGCCTGGGTGGGCGGACATGTGCCGGGCGGCGTACTGCTCGGGGTACGCGGAGGTGACGGGGGTGGATCCACGTACGGATCCGGTCCTGCTCCGCGCGTACGAGACGGACAAGGCGATCTACGAAGTCCTCTACGAGGCCCGCCATCGCCCCGACTGGCTCCCGGTGCCGTTGTCGGCGGTCCGCCGCCTGGCCAACCCCGCCCCCGACGCCACCATCTGACCCACCCCGCCCACATCCCGCCCAGGAGGCTCCGCCCGTGACCCCGCGTCCCCCGTCCAACGGTTCTGATCCGAAGCCGAGGAAGAAACCGGCCGAGGAGAAGAGCGGTACGGCAGTGCAGCCGACGGCTCCTGAGGAGAAGGGGGGCGGGGGCGGCAGCGTGACGAAGGTCGCGGGGGCTGTGGGGAAGGGTGCAGGTGAGGGGGCGGTGGGCAAGGAGGCTGTGGGCAAGGGGGCTGCTGGGAAGAAGGCGCTGAAGAAGAAGGGCGTCGGGGTGGGGAGCGCCGCCGGGAAGACGGCAGGGGCGAAGAAGGCGGCGGCTGAGACGGCTGTGCCCGGGAGGGCCACCGGGAAGATCGGGGCCAAGAGGGCGGCGGCGAAGGACGCGCCGGCTGAGACGGCTTCGCCCGGAAAGGCCGGAGCCAAGGCGGCGAAGAAGGGCACGCCGGCCGAGAAGGCTGAGCCTGGGAAGACCTCGGCCAAGAGGACGACGACGAAGAACGCCGGTACGAAGAAAGCCGCGGCAACGAAGGCAGCGGCGAAGAACGCCGTGCTCAAGAAGGCCGCGGCCAAGCAAGCGACGAAGAAGAACGCCGTGGCGATGACTGGTTCGGCGGAAGACACCTCGGCGACAAGAGCTGCGACGGAGAAGGCCATGACGAAGACGGGCGCCGCGAAGACGGGTACGGCGAAGAGGACGAACGTGACGGCGAAGATCCCGGCGGAGACGGGCTCGGCAGAAGACGTCGTGGCGGAAACGAGCAGCGCGAGGAAGACCGTGACGAAGAGGGCCGCAGCGAAGAAGGACGTGACCAAGAAGGTCGCCGCCAAGAAGGGTGCCGGGAAGAAGAACTCGGCGAAGAAGGGCCTGGCCAGGAAGACGATCGCAGCTGACGAGAAGTCCACGCGGCGGACGGTGACTGCTGACACGGGGGTGGATTCGGGGATGGATTCCGGGCCGGCTTCTCTCGCGCTGGACGGGGAGGTTGCCGAACGGGAAGGGGTGGCTGCCGCGCCGGACCAGGGCGTTGCCACACCGGAGGAGGCTGATGCCACTTCCGGCATCGCGTCCACCCCGGAACCGGGTGCCGCCTCAGAGCCGGGTGCCGCCTCAGAGCCAGGTGCCACCTCAGAGCCAGGTGCCACTCCGGAGTCAGGTGCCACTCCGGGATCGGGTCCCGCCCCGGAGTCGACTACGCCGCCGCTGGCGACCAAGGCCGCGGAGCCGACCGCGTCCTCGACCTCGCCCACCGCTCCGGCTGCGCTGCCAACTCCGGCCGACACCTCGGAGCCGAAGTCGGCCACACCGCCGGCCCCGTCCACCTCGCCGACCGCACCGGCCCCGGCGGTACTGCCAGCCCCGTCCGATACCCCGAAGCCGAAGCCGGCCACACCGCCCACCTCGCCGACCGCTCCAACTCCGGCCACACCGCCGGTATCGACCGACGCCCCGAAGCCGACCACCCCGCCGACGCCGATCACCGCTCCGGCCCCGGCGCCGCTGATGGCCCCGACCGACGCAACCGAGTCGGCCACACCGTCACCGCTGCCAACCGCATCGGCTCAGGACCAGACTCCGGCCGATGCCCCAGAGCCCGTCACGCCCCCGATTCCGACCACCGCCCCGGCGCGGAACCAGCCTCCGGTCCCGGCGAACACCTCGGAGTCGACCACGCCCCCGCCCACCGCACCGACTTCGGCCACGCCACCGGCCTCGGCAGACGCCCCGAAGCCGACCGAGCCGCCGACGCCGAACCTGCCCACGCCGTCGGCCCCACTCACCGCCCCGACCCCGCCCGCCGCTCCAGCTGCGACGCCGGTCCCGCTGACGACTGCGGCTGGCACCTCGGAGCCGACCACCCCACCGACGCCGGCCACCGCACCGACCACGCCCATACCGTCGGTCTCCGCCGACGCCCCGAAGCCGACTACGCCCACGACCCCATCGGCTTCGCCGGCAGCGCCCGCCACCACCCCGCAGTTGGCCACCCCCACGGCCCCCCCCACCGCAGTGGCCCCGGCCGACACCCCGGAGTCCGCCACACAGCCCACCCCACCCACCATCACCATCTCCCCCGCCCTGGACGCCCCAGACCGCGACCGCCTCCTCCACGGAAACCACCACTCCCCCCACTCCGTACTCGGCGCCCACCTGGTCCCAGGCGGAGTCGCGTTCCGGGTGTTTCGGCCGTTCGCGCTCGGAGTGACCGTCGTAGCAGGGCAGTTGAAGGCCGAGTTGCACGACGACGGGGACGGGTTCTTCTCGGGGTTGGTCCCGCTCCAGGGGGTGCCGGAGTATCGGCTCGCCGTGGCCTACGAAGGCACCGTGCAGGAGGTCGAGGACGCGTACCGGTTCCTCCCCGCGCTCGGTGATCTGGATCTCCACCTGATCGGTGAGGGCCGGCACGAGGAGCTGTGGCAGGCGCTCGGGGCGCGGACGATGACGCATCAGGGGGTCACCGGCACCCGGTTCACCGTGTGGGCGCCGGACGCTCAAGGCGTGCGCCTCGCCGGTAGCTTCAACTTCTGGGACGGGACGGGCGCCCCGCTGCGCTCACTCGGCGGAACCGGCGTCTGGGAACTGTTCATGCCCGGCGTCGGCGAGGGCGAGCTGTACAAGTTCGAGATCACCCGGCCCGACGGATCGAAGACGATGCGCGCCGACCCGATGGCCCGCCGCACCGAGATCCCGCCCGCCACCTCCTCGATCGTCCACGCCTCGCACTACGAGTGGAACGACGAGGAATGGCTCGCCCAGCGCGCCGAACTCCCCGCCCACGAAGCGCCCCTCTCCATCTACGAACTCCATCTCGCCTCCTGGCGCCCGGGTTTGACATACCGCCAGCTCGCCGAGCAACTCCCCGCCTACGTCAAGGACTTGGGTTTCACCCACGTCGAGATGATGCCGGTCGCCGAGCATCCGTACGGCGGCTCGTGGGGTTACCAGGTCACCGGTTTCTACGCCCCGACCGCCCGCCTCGGCACCCCCGACGACTTCAAGTTCCTGGTCGACGCCCTGCACCAGGCCGGTATCGGCGTCCTCATGGACTGGGTCCCGGCCCACTTCCCGCGTGACGACTGGGCGTTGGCCGAGTTCGACGGCCGCCCCCTGTACGAGCACGAGGACCCGCTCCGGGCCGCGCACCCCGACTGGGGCACCCTGGAATTCGACTTCGGCCGCCGCGAGGTCCGCAACTTCCTTGTGGCGAACGCCGTTTACTGGTGCGAGGAGTTCCACATCGACGGCCTGCGCGTGGACGCGGTCGCCTCGATGCTCTACCTCGACTACTCACGCGAGCCGGGCCAGTGGACCCCGAACGAGCACGGCGGCCGGGAGAACCTCGACGCCGTCGCCTTCCTCCAGGAGATGAACGCGACCGTGTACCGCAGGGTGCCCGGTGTCGTGACGATCGCCGAGGAGTCCACCGCCTGGGACGGCGTCACGCGCGCCACGGACCACGTCGGACCCGGCGGATTCGGCGGCCTGGGCTTCGGGTTGAAGTGGAACATGGGCTGGATGCACGACTCGCTCGACTACATGTCGCACGAGCCCGTCCACCGCAAGCACCACCACGGCGAGATGACGTTCTCCATGGTCTACGCCTACAGCGAGAACTACGTCCTCCCCATCTCCCACGACGAAGTGGTCCACGGCAAGCGCTCGTTGGTGTCGAAGATGCCCGGCGACTGGTGGCAGCAACGCGCCAGCCTCCGCGCCTACCTCGCCTTCATGTGGTCCCACCCCGGCAAGCAACTCCTCTTCATGGGCCAGGAGTTCGCCCAGGGCGCGGAGTGGTCGGAGACAAACGGCCCCGACTGGTGGCTCCTGGACCCCTCCTACGGCGCCGAAGCCGACCACCGAGGCGTACGCGACCTGGTCCGCGACCTCAACACGGTCTACCGCCACACCCCGGCCCTCTGGCAACTGGACACCAACCCGTCCGGCTTCCAGTGGATCACCGGAGACGCTTCCGAGGACAACGTCTTCGCCTTCCTCCGCTACGACACCGACGGCTCCCCCCTCCTCGCCGTCAGCAACTTCTCCCCCGTCGTCCGCCACGACTACCGCCTGGGCACCCCCGACGACATCCCCGCCTGGCACGAAACCCTCAACACCGACACAGCCCGCTACGGCGGCAGCGACATCACCAACCAGGACCCCATCAAGCCCGAACCCCAACCGTGGCACGGCCGCCCGACGAGCATCCGCCTGACATTGCCCCCGCTGGCGACGGTCTGGCTGCGCCCGGCCTAGCACCCACAACTCCAGTTCCCGGCCGGCACCTTCACAACGCCGGCCGGGACCTTTTCAGCTCCGGCCGGCACATCTCACCACCGGCCGGGATCTTTTCACCCCCGGCGGCAAACCCAACCGGTCCGGCACTTGCTGACCCAGGCCGGCAAAATCCAGCCCGTCCGGCGTTTGAGGACGAGGCCCCTTCAGGGCCGACGGGGGTCTGGGGGCGCAGCCCCCAGGAACGCCCACACCAACACCGGCCACCAACACCAGCCGCCTCACACCACCCCCGCTCCCGCCAAGCTCAGCGGCAGCGAACCCGTGTGCAACACCCCCAACCTCTGCGTAGCCCGAGTCAACGCCACATACAAATCACTCGTCCCATACCGCCCCGGCTCGACAACCAACACCGAGTCGAACTCCAACCCCTTGGCCTGCCGAGGATCAAGCAGAACGACACTCCGCGTCAGATCCGGCTCGGCGCCCGCCGTCACCCCGTCCAGCCGCGCAGCCAACCGCCGATGCAGATCCCGAGGCGCGATAACCGCCAACCGCCCCTCCACAGGGGCAAGTTCACCCACGGCCTTCGCCACCGCACCCGGCAGATCGTCAGTCGCCCGCACCCAAGGCCGCACGCCAGTGGCCCGCACCGAACTCGGCGGCTCAAAGTCAGGATTCTCCGCGCGGACGACCGCCGCCGCGAGGTCCATGATCTCGGCGGGGGTGCGGTAGTTGACGCCGAGGCGACGGTGGTCGAAGCGGTCCTCGACGTACGGGGCGAGGATCCCCGACCACGAGCCGACACCCGCCGCCTCCGCAGTCTGGGCAGGGTCGCCGACCAGGGTCATCGACCGGGTCGGACTCCGCCGCATCAGCAACCGCCAGGCCATCGGCGAGAGTTCCTGCGCCTCGTCGACGATGATGTGTCCGAACGCCCAGGTCCGGTCGGCCGCCGCACGCTCGGCGGCACTGCGGTGATCCTCCTCCTCATGCCGCTCCGCGAAGCGCTCCGCGTCGATGATGTCGTGCGCAGACAGCACCTCGGAACCCTCGGGATCGCCCTCCTCCTTGTCCTCGAACTCGAACGTCCGGGAGGCGAAGGACACGTCCAACACACCCTGCGCGAACGACACTTGCTCCTCCCGCTCGCGCTGCGCCCGCGCCCGCCGCACCCGGTCGTCCCGCCCGAGAAGCTCCGCGGCCTCGTCCAGCAGCGGTACGTCCGCCACGGTCCACGCGCGGGTCACCGGGCGCCGGATGGCGTCCGCGTCGTCGTCGGAGACGTAGCCCACGGGGTCGGCGAGGAAGTCCGCGACGAGGTACTGCGGGGTCAGCCGCGGCCACAACTGGTCGATGGCGGCCCAGACTTCGGGGTTCTCGGCGAGTTCGTCGCGGATCTGGGTGATGTCGCTGGGGTCGAGCAGGTTGCTGCCGTCGAACGGGTCGGTGCCGATGCGTTCGGCGACCATCTCGGTGAGCGTGTTGAGGATGTGGCCCTCGAAGTGCTCCCGGGCCGCGTTGTGCGGGAGTTGGGCTTCGCGGGCGCGGTCGCGGGCCACCCGTACCAGGCCGTCGTCGAGCATGAGGATCTCGCGGTCGTGCTCGATCGCGATGACCGGGTCGGGCAGCGACTGCCAGTCGCGTACGACGGCGGCGAGGACGTCGGCCATGTCGGCCCGCCCCTTGACGGCCGCCGCGGCCCGAGTGTCGGTGGCCGTGGCCTTCACACCGGGGAACAACTCGCCGACGGTCGCCAGCAGCACGCCGGTCTCACCGAGGGACGGCAGCACCTCGCCGATGTAGCCGAGGAACGCGGGGTTCGGGCCGACGATCAGGACGGCCCGCTTCGCGAGCAACTCCCGGTATTCGTAGAGGAGATACGCGGCCCGGTGCAGCGCGACGGCGGTCTTGCCGGTGCCGGGGCCGCCCTCGACGACGAGCACCCCGCGATAGGGCGCGCGGATGATCTCGTCCTGTTCGGCCTGGATGGTCTGCACGATGTCGCTCATCCGGCCGGTGCGCGCGGAGTTGAGCGCGGCGAGCAGGACGGCGTCGCCGCTGGGGTCCTCGTGGCCGGTGCGGGTGGCGTCGCCGAGGTCGAGGATCTCGTCGTGCAGGGCGGTGACGCGGCGCCCGTCGGTGGTGAGGTGCCGACGGCGGCGCAGATCCATCGGGGTGTGGCCGGTGGCCAGGTAGAAGGGGCGGGCGACCTCGGCCCGCCAGTCGATCAGGATCGGCGTGAGGTCGGCGTTGTCGGAGCGGATGCCGATACGGCCGATGTGGTGGCTGACCCCGGAGGTCAGATCGATCCGGCCGAAGCAGAGCGAACCGTCCACGGCGTTCAGCGCGGCGAGCAGCCCCGAGCGCTCGGCGACCAGGATGTCCCGCTCCAGCCGGGCCTGCATGGGCGTGTTGCCCTGCCCGAGCGCGTCCGTGACAGAGTCCTCGGTGGCGCCGCGCAGCGCGTCCACGCGTGCGTACAGACCGTCGATGAATTCCTGCTCACCGTGAATTTCATCGCTGTTTGACAATTCCACTCCCGGACCTATATACTGTGCTCATTGAGCCTCTTTGCGACTCAATTCCCGTGAAGTCGCGAACCATTGAATATACGCAAAAGAATCCCCCGAGCGCAATTGCTCAGGGGATTTTCTGGTTCAAGAAGCCCTTCAAGAGGCCCGGGTCCCTCAGATCACATCGGCCAGTTCCTCCAGCAGCCGCCGCTTGGGCCGGGCCCCCACCATGGCCTTCACCGGCTCACCGCCGCGGAAGACCATGAACGTGGGCATCGAGAGGACCTTGTAGGCGTTCGTGGTCTCCGGATTCTGATCGACGTTCAACTGCACCACTTTCAGCCGATCGGCCTCCTCGGTGGCGAGGGCGCGCAGTACCGGTGCCATCTGCCGGCACGGAGGACACCAGTCCGCCGTGAACTCGACCAGCACCGGCAACTCGGCCCCGATCACCTCCGCCGTGAAATTCTCGTCCGTCACGTCCATTACGTGGGTCGCGTCGATCACAGTTCATGCCCTCCCAGTTCGCACAACGGTGGTGGCTCCTCGACCGTCGCCAGCCGCACCCCGATCTCCGCCCGCACGGCCTGCAACTCCCCGATCAAGGAGTCCAGTTCGGCCAGCTTGCGCCGGTAGACCGCGAGCGACGCCGGGCACGAGTCGCCCTCCGGGTGCCCGGCCCGCAGACACTCCACGAAGGGCCGCGTCTCCTCCAGGTCGAACCCGAAGTCCTGCAACGTCCTGATCTGCCGCAGCAGCTTCAGATCAGCCTCGTCGTACGTCCGGTACCCGTTGCCGCCGCGCCGCGCGGGCAGCAGCCCCCGTGACTCGTAGTACCGCAACGCCCGCGTCGTGGTCCCGGCCCGCGCGGCCAGCTCGCCGATTCGCATGTCTACGACGGTAATCCTTGACGTCGGCGTCAGGGCAACAGCGGTTTCCGCTCCACCGGTGAGGTCAGCACGATGGACGTCGTGGTGCGCCCGAGGGCGGAGACCGCTTCGAGAACTTCCTCCAGGTGGACGGTGTCCCGGACGGCGACCTTGAGGATCCAGCAGTCCTCGCCGACGACATGGTGGACCTCGGTGATCTCGGGCCGCTCGATCAGTTCCAGGGTGCGGGGGTGCTTCAGGGTGTAGCCGCCGTGCGGGTCGACCCGGATGAACGCCTGGATGCCGTAGCCGAGCCGGCCGGGGACGACATGGGCGCCGTAGCCGCTGATCACGCCCGCCGCCTCCAGTCGTCGGACCCGCTCGGTGACCGCCGCCGGGCTCAGCCGGACCTGTCGCCCGAGCTCGCTGAGCTTGATCCGGCCGTCGGTCTGGAGGAGGTGGAGGATCTGCCGGTCCACTCCGTCGAAGGCCACCGGTGTTTCGTCGGCGGTGGCTCGCGGATGCCGTGGTTCTTTCGGTGCGGCGGCCCGAACTCCCATGTCTCCCCCTTCAGATCCTGCTCGTACGCCCGAAGAATTATGGTCATGGAAAAGGCACGGGACGTCCTGGTCATCGGCGGCAACCGCTACTTCGGCAAGCGGCTGATCGCGCGGCTGCTGGCCGCCGGGGACCGGGTCACGGTCCTCAACCGGGGGTCGTCGGCGCCGCCCGCGGGGGTGACGCACCTGGTCGCCGACCGCGACGACGAGGACGCGTTGCGCGCCGCGCTCGGCCCGCGCACCTTCGACGTCGTCGTCGACCAGGTCTGCTACACCCCGCGCCAGGCGGCCATCGCCCGCCGCGTCTTCACCGGCCGCACCGGCCGCTATGTGATGACCTCGACCGTCGAGGTGTACGAGTACGAGGACTCGCCCGCGCCGGTGAGCGAGGCGGCCGTCGATCCGCTCGTCGTGCCCGTCGATCTCGAACTCCCCTGGGAAGAGCCGGAGTTCCTCGACACGCACTACGGCGAGGGCAAGCGGCAGGCGGAGGCGGTGCTCGCGGCGGCCGGGCCGGAGTTCCCGTACACGGCGGTCCGCGTGGCCCACGTCCTGGGCGGCGCCGACGACTTCACCGGCCGCCTGGCCCACTACGTCGACCGTATCCGCACCGGCGAGCCGATCGCCGTCCCCCGCACCAACCACCCGGCGACCTACATCCACGTCGACGAGATCGCCGACTTCCTCTTCTGGACGGCCGGCCAGGACTTCACCGGCCCCGTCAACGCGGCCTCCCACGACCCGCTGAGCACGGAGGATCTGTGCGCGGCACTCGCCGCCCAACTCCCGTCCGGGAGCGTGGTGTTCCGGACGGTGATGGAGGGCGAGCCCGTCTCCCCGTTCTCCTTCGCCCGCTCCTACGGCATGGACAACTCCCGTGCCACCGGGCTCGGTTACACCTTCACTCGGGCTCGGGAGTGGCTGCCGGGGGCGGTTCGGTAGCCGGGGACGACACCCCGAGCAGCCGGCGCGTCAACTGGTCGTGGTCGGAGAGGAGTTCATCGAGGGCCGCGCGAAGGTCGGCGGGTTCCGTGCGTGCCGACTCGCGTTCGGCCGCGATGAGGACGGAGCGCCGTACCAGCTCCTTCGTGAAGGACGCCGTCGTGCCCTCCGTGCGGGTCACCACCTCGGCGGTGGTCTCCTCGTCGAGGTCCAGGCCGGTGCCGTAGAGGCCGAGGAGGCGGGCGCGGCCCGGGGCGTCCGGGAGGGGGATCTCCACGGCGAGGTCGACGCGGCCGGGGCGCTGGACCAGGGCCGGTTCGAGGAGGTCGGCACGGTTGGTGGTGAGGAGGAAGGCCACGTCGGCGTCGTCGCCGAGGCCGTCCATCTCGTTCAGGATCTGGAAGAGCAGGGGCTGTTCGCCGCTGCCGTGGTCGCGGGCCTCGGCGATCAGGTCGCAGTCCTCCAGGACGACGAGCGCGGGCTGGAGCATGCGGGCCAAGGCGCAGGCGGGGCCGATCGCCTCGATGGTGGTGCCGGAGAGGATGACGACCGTGAACTGCGGGAGGTGGGAGAGGAGATAGCGGATCGTGTGGGTCTTGCCGGTGCCGGGCGGGCCGTAGAGGAGCAGGCCGCGGCGCAAGTGCTGGCCGGCGGCGCGGAGTTGTTCGCGGCGGCGGGCCACGCCGACGACCTGGCGTTCGACGCGCTCCAGGAGGCCCTCGGGGAGCACGATGTCGTCGCGGGTGAGAGTGGGGCGGCGGTGGAAGCGGAACGGGCCCAGGCCGTGGCCGAACTCGGAGCCCTCGAAGGAGAGCACCTGGCCGCGGAAGATGTTGTGCTCGCGCACGAGCACGTCGATCTCGGCGAGCAGCCGGTCCGCGAACTCCTTGTCCTGCGCGAGGACTTCGATCTCGACCTTGTTGTGCCCGTACTCGTCGGCGGGTCCGCGCAGCAGCACCGCGAACCGGTCCTCGCCGTCCGCGCCGAGGTAGAACCCGCAGGAGACACAGGCGAGTTCGGCGTCGGGCGAGATGGGGAGGTGGGCGTAGTCGACTGCCCCGATGGTGAACCGGTCGTGGCGGTCTGCGGCTTCGAGGATGTCGCCGAGGGTGAGGTCGGTGCGGTTCTGCGCGCCGCGCATGCCGACCAGTTCGTAGGAACGGCCGTCCCCGGCGAACCACTTCTCCAGCGCGAGCTGCACGTTCGGGAGGTCGTACGGCGGATACGCGGCCTTGACGACGGGCCGGTCGCCGGGGGCGGTGCCGAGGTGGGCGCGGAGGCGTTCGGTGAGGTTGCGGGCGGGGTCGTAGTCCTTGGTCTTGGGGCGGGCGACCGCGGCGAGGAACTCGTAGAAGAGTTCGCTGATCTGCTGCAACGACAGGGGCGAGGCCTCGCGTTCGGCGCCGTATCGGCGCTCGTACTCGGCCTCGCTCATGAACTCCACTCCGCCCGGTTCACCCATGTCTGCCTCCGTAGTGCCCAGGTTCCGACGTTTCGGACCAGAGTGTCAGACCATGACCCCGGCCGATGTCTCCACCTCCAGCAGGGACGCGCTCTCCCGCTCCTCGTCGAAGGCCTTTCGCCCGCCGCGCAGCCCGAACAGCCGCTTGGCCAGGGCGATGTAGAGGACGGCGAGTATGTTGAGGACGAGGGTGGCGATCTTCAACCAGCTGATGTGTTCGGTGAGTTCGTAGATCTCCAGCGGCAGGAACGCGGCGGTGGCGACCACCGTCAGATACTCCGCCCAGCGCTTGGCGTACCAGAGCCCACCGGCCTCGACGAGTTCGATCAGCGCGTACGCCAGCAGCAGTACGGCGACCAGGACCAGCGTGGAGTGCTTGTAGCCGAAGGTCTTCTGGATGGTGCCGACGATCGGCGAGTGGTCGAGGTCGTAGTGGAAGTGCTTGAAGACGGGCCGGAAGACGTCGAGGTACTCGTCGAAGAGCTGGCGCACCGAGTCCTGGCTGTTGCTGAACTTCCATACGGCGGCGGCGACCAGCACGATGAACACCCCGCGCACGGCCCGCTCGATGGCGAGGAAGCGCAGGATGAACAGGTCCCGCAGCACCTTGCCGCGCGGTACCAGCGGGGCGTGGTCGGCGGGCCCCGAGCCGTGCGGTTCGCCGAGGACGAAGTCGCCGCAGCGCAGACAGCGCCAGGCCTCCCCGAACCCGGTCTCGGTACGCAGCCGTTCCCGCAATGGCGTCTCGTCGGGCGCGTACGTCGCATGCCCGTGCCGTGCGCAGTGCCGCCGGTCCCAGTCGATCTTCATGCCCATGGCCCCCGTGACTCCTGCCCAACGTGAACGTGCCGTGCGGCGCCGGAGGTTTCCGGCACGGCACGGCACGCTAGTACATCCCTACTACGTCCCTGTAAGGAACTACGTCCCCGTAAGGACCGGGCGGCTGAGCGACGGGGGGACACCCAGCCGCCCGGAGTGCGTGGGGCGTCCGGACCGTGTTCAGGTCGGCCCGGGCGCCACGCTTGAGCAGGAAGCGCTCAGGCCTTGGCGAGTTCCTTCTCGCCGCCCTGCTCGGGCACGCCGTCGAGGTGGTCGTCGCCGTCCTTCTCGTCGAGCAACGTCTTCTCGTCGAAGGGGAGTTCACCGGCGAGGACCCGGTTCACCCGCTCCTTGTCGACCTCGCCGGTCCAGGTGCCGATGAGCAGCGTGGCGACGGCGTTGCCGGCGAAGTTGGTGACCGCGCGGGCCTCGCTCATGAAGCGGTCGATGCCGATGATCAGGCCGACACCGTCGACCAGCGCGGGCTTGTGCGACTGGAGACCACTGGCGAGTACGGCGATACCGGAGCCGGAGACACCGGCCGCGCCCTTGGAGGCGACCATCATGAAGAGCAGCAGACCGATCTGCTGGCCGATGCTCATCGGCTGGTCCATCGCGTCGGCGATGAACAGCGAGGCCATCGTCAGGTAGATCATCGTGCCGTCGAGGTTGAAGGAGTAGCCGGTCGGCACGGTGATGCCGACGACCGGGCGGCTGACACCCAGGTGCTCCATCTTCGCGATGAGCCGCGGCAGCGCGGACTCGGAGGAGGAGGTGGAGACGATCAGCAGGAACTCACGGCCGAGGTACTTCAGCAGCTGGAAGAGGTTGACCTTGGCGACCAGCTTGGTCAGCGTGCCGAGCACGACCACGATGAACAGGAAGCAGGTGACGTAGAAGCCGGCCATGATCGTGCCGAGCGCTTTGAGCGCGTCCATACCGGTCTCGCCGATCACAGCGGCCATCGCGCCGAAGGCACCGACGGGCGCGGCCCACATGATCATGCCGAGGATGCGGAAGACCAGCTTCTGGATGTACTCGACACCGCGCAGCACCGGCTCGCCGGTCCGGCCCATGGCCTGGAGCGCGAAGCCCGCGAGGAGCGCGATCAGCAGCGTCTGGAGGACCTGGCCCTCGGTGAACGCCGACACGAAGGTAGTCGGGATGACCCCGAGCAGGAAGTCGACCGGGCCCTCGGCGGCGGCCTGGGCCTGCGTGTGTCCGACGCCCTTGACGGCCTCGGTCAGGTGCATGCCGCTGCCCGGGTGGATGATGTTGCCGACGACCAGGCCGATGGCCAGCGCCACGAACGACATCCCGATGAAGTAGGCGAGCGCGAGCCCGCCGACCTTGCCGACCTGAGCGGCCTTCCGGACCGAGCCGACGCCGAGCACGATCGTGCAGAAGATGATCGGCGAGATCATCATCTTGATCAGCGCGACGAAGCCGGTACCGAGCGGCTTGAGCTCCTTGGCGAAGTCCGGCGCGGCGAACCCGACGGCGATGCCGAGGGCGACCGCGACGATCACCGCGATGTAGAGGTAGTGGGTGCGGTCCCGCTTCACGGGCGGTGCTGCGGGTGCGGCAGGTGCGGGTGCGGGGGTGCTGGCCACGGCTGCCCTCCTTGACGACGTCGTCGGCATCATCCGGCGTGCGGCTCACGACCGGCGGAACCCTGGCTGCGAGTGCGGCTCACGTCCGGGGTTTGGGGAATTCAAGCGGTCCGCGCCGAACTCCGTGCGGATTTCCGTACGGAGTTCCGTGTGGATCTCCGTAGGGGATCTCCACACAGCTCTCTCTGCGGGCCGGTCCGGGAGGCGGCTGCTTCCGGGGGTTGCGGTGACTATCTCCCGGCTTGTGAGAGCGGTCACCCTTACGTTCATTAAGTTCGCGCTTAACAGGAGAGGCACACTGACGACATGCGCATCCCCCGCGTCCCCCGTCCCCGCAGCCTGGCCGGCCAGCTCTTCGGCATGCAGGCCGTGCTGATAGCGGTCGTCGTCGCCGGGTACGCGCTGTTCACCTACATCAGCGACCGCAGCCAGGCCGAGGACGCGGCCGGCCGCCAGGCGACGGCGGTGGCGCGCTCGGTCGCGGACTCGCCGTCGGTGATCGCGGCGATCGGAACGTCGAACCCCACCGCGCACCTGGAGTCGTACTCCCTGAAGGTCCAGCGGGACACCCAGGTCGACTTCATCACGATCATGAATCCGCAGGGCATCCGCTGGACGCACCCGGACCGGAACCAGATCGGCAAGAAGTTCCTCGGCCACATCAAGCCCGCGCTGAAGGGCGACTCCTTCACGGAGACCTACACCGGCACCCTCGGCGCGTCCGTCCGCGCGGTCACCCCCGTCGAGCGGGACGGCAAGGTCATCGGCCTGGTCAGCGCCGGCATCCGGGTCGAGGCGATCACCCAGCGGGTGCAGGACCAGGTCACGGCACTGATCGGGGTGGCGGCCGGCGCCCTGGCACTGGGTGCCGTAGGCACGTACGTCGTCAACGCCCGCCTCCGCCGCCACACCCACGGCATGAACGCGACCGAGCTGAGCCACATGCACGACTACCACCAGGCCGCGCTGCACGCGGTGCGCGAAGGGCTGCTGATGCTCGACGGTCAGTACCGGGTGGCGCTGATGAACGACGGCGGGCGGGAGTTGCTCGGGGTGACCGGGGACGTGGTGGGCCGGTCGGTGCCAAGCCTGGGCCTGCCGGCGCCGTTGACGGGGGCGCTGCTGTCGTCGGAGGAGCGGGTGGACGAGGTCCATCTGACGGCGTCCCGGGTGCTGGTGGTGAACACCTCGCCGGTGTCGGGCGGTGAGCGTCGCGGAACGGTGGTGACACTCCGGGATGTCACCGAACTCCAGTCGTTGATGGGCGAGTTGGACTCGGAGCGCGGCTTCACGCAGGCGCTGCGGTCGCAGGCGCACGAGGCGGCGAACCGGCTGCACACGGTCGTCTCGCTGATCGAGCTGGGACGCGCGGAGGAGGCGGTGGACTTCGCGACGGCCGAGCTGGAGCTGGCCCAGACGCTGACCGACCAGGTCGTCTCGGCGGTCAACGAGCCTGTGCTGGCTGCCCTGTTGCTGGGCAAGACGGCCCAATCCAACGAGCGGGGCGTCGAGTTGGTGGTGTCCGAGGACAGCAGCATGGACGACGGCCTGCTGCCGGATTCGCTGTCCGCGCGGGACTTGGTGACGATCCTCGGCAACCTGATCGACAACGCGGTGGACGCGGCTCAGGGGAGCTTGCGAGCGCGGGTGACGGTGACGGCGTACACGGAGGCGGGGACGGACGGCTCCGCGCTGGTGCTGCGGGTCGCGGACACGGGGGCGGGGGTGGATCCGGCGCACGCGGAGGCGGTGTTCCAACGGGGCTTCTCGACGAAGCCGGCCGGGCCCGGGGGTCGGGGGTTGGGGTTGGCGTTGGTGCGGCAGGCGGTGAATCGGCATGAGGGGACGTTGACGGTGGCTGAGGCGGAGGGGGGCGGGGCGGTGTTCGAGGTGCGGTTGCCTTTGTGGGGGGTGGGGGCCGGTTCTGGGGCGAGTGCGGGTGCGAGTTCGGATTCGGGTGCGGGTGGGAGTTCGGATTCGGGTGGGAGTTCGGGTGCGGGTTCGGGGCGGGCGCGGGCTTCGTCCCAGGGTTCTGTTTCCAAAGGTGGCAGCTCATGAGTACGGCCGAACCGATCCGCGTCCTGATCGTGGAGGACGATCCCGTCGCCGCCGACGCGCACGTGATGTACGTCGGCCGGGTGCCGGGGTTCGTGGCGGTGGGCAAGGCGCACACGGGGGCGGAAGCGCGGCGGGCGCTGGAGCGGACGCAGGTGGATTTGCTGCTGCTGGATCTGCATCTGCCGGACGCGCATGGCTTGCAGCTGGCTCGGTCGTTGCGGGCTGCTGGGTATCACGCCGACGTCATCGCGGTGACCTCGGCGCGGGATCTGGCCGTGGTGCGGGAGGGGGTGTCGCTGGGGGTCGTGCAGTACGTGCTGAAGCCGTTCACGTTCGCGACTCTTCGGGATCGGCTGGTGCGGTACGCCGAGTTCCATGCGGCTGCGGGTGAGGCGAGCGGTCAGGACGAGGTGGACCGGGCGTTGGCCGCGTTGCGAGCGCCGTCGCCTGCGGCGTTGCCCAAAGGGCTGAGTGCGCCGACGTTGGAGAAGGTGACTGTCGCTCTGCGGGACTGTGGGGAGGGGCTTACTGCGGCGGGGGTTGCGGAGGCGGTGGGGATTTCTCGGATTACGGCTCGGCGGTATTTGGAGCATTTGGTTGAGGCGGGGCGGGCGGCGAGGAGTCCGCAGTACGGGACTGTGGGGCGGCCTGAGTTGCAGTATCGGTGGGTTAAGGGGTGAGTGGGGGGTCGGCTAGGGCTGCGGCTCGGGTGCGGGCGTTGGCGGCTTCGGCGGGGGCGTTGGCTCGGGTGTAGACGTCGGCGGCTTGGAGGTAGGCGGCGCGGGCTTCGGTGGGGCGGTGGGCGGCCTTGTGGGTGAGGGCAAGGTTGTAGAGGGCATTTCCCTCGCCGTACGAGTCCTCGATCTCCCGGCACATCTCCAGTGACCTGCGGTATGCCTTGAGGGCTTCGTCTGCCTGGCCTTCGCTGTCCAGGCTGTTGCCGAGGTTGTTCCACACCAGCCCTTCGCTGTGACGGTCACCGACAGCACGGAACAGGTCGCAGGCGCGGGTGTGGGCCGTGATCGCCTCCTGTGTCCGGCCGACCTCTTCGAGAGCCAGGCCCATGTTGCTCAACGCGGTGGCCTCGCGACGGCGGTCTTGGGCGGTTCGGTGCAGGTCGCGGGAGTGGGAGTGGGCCTCGATCGCCTCCTCTGCCCGGTCGCCCTTCATGAGCGCGAGGCCTAGGTGGTCCCACGCGATAGCTTCACCCAGGCCGTCTCCGACGGCCTGGAACAGGTCCCGGGCATGGGATTGGGCCTCGATCGCCTCCTCTGCCAGGGCACTCTCTCTGAGCGCGTGGCCGAGGTTGTTCCACGCCATTGCCTCGCCCTGCCCATCTCCAACGCGGTGGGCGGCCTGACGTGCGACCGTCATTACGGCGATCAAGTCGTCGAAATGCCGCCGCCAATCCAGGTACAGACACAGGCATAGAGCCAGCCCCACCGCGTTTTCCGCGAACCGCTTCTCCCGCGCCCAACCCACCGCCGCGACCAGGCCGGCCCGCTCCCCGTCGAACCACGCCAACGCCTGCGCCCGGTCCCCGAACCGCTCGGGAACCGGCATCCCAGGCAGCCACCTCAGCCGGTCGTCCGCCGGGTCGGCACACCGCAGATAGAACCCCAACACCCGTTCCCGCGCCGCCTCCCCCTCCTCCCGCGACCCCACGTCAACCCCGAACACCCGCACCAAGTCGTGCAACCGCCACCACCCGCGCCCGCTCCCCCGCTCGACGAGATGCGCCCGCGCCAGGGCCTTCAACTCCCGCACGGGAGAAGCCTCGGCCCCGACCAGCGCGGCAACGACCTCATCGCTCGCCTCCGGCCCCGGCGCGAGGGCGAGCAGCCGCAACAACCGGGCCTGCTCCGGCGACAGCCGACGGTAAGAGAGTTCGAAGGCGGCACGGACACTCCGCTCCCCATCGTCGAGATGACCGAGCCGATCACGCGACTCGCCCAGTTCCGCGACGAGTTCGGTCACCGGCTTGCCCGGATCCTCCGCCAGCAACGCGACCGCGATCTGCAGAGCCAGCGGCAAGTGCCCACAGAGAACAGCGAGTTGCTCGGCGGCTTCGGGATCGTCGACGACCCGCGTGTCGCCCGGGTCGGCGATCCGCAGAGCACGGTCGAGGAGTTCGTACGCCTCCTGCGGCGTGAGCTGGTCCAACGGGACGAGTCGCGCACCCAGTTGAGGCAACCGGTCCCGGGACGTGACCAGGACGTGATGCCGGGCATCCCCCGGCAACAGCGGCCGTACCTGATCCGGCGACGAGGCATTGTCGGCCAGGACAAGCACCGCACCACGCTCCTGCGCACGCACCGCCAGCGTCGAACGGTAGAGCGCGACCCGTTCATCCGCCGTGGTGGGAATGTGTTCCGGCGGGATACCGAGGGCACGCAACAGCGCCTGGAGCGCCCGGCCGGCGGTGACCGGCTCCTGGTCGTACCCGTTCAGGTCGATGAAGAGCACCCCACCCGGGAACCAACCCCGCTCCACCGCAAGATGCGCGGTCTCGACAGCGAGCGCGGTCTTGCCGATACCGCCGAGTCCGGAGACAGCGGCGACGAGAACCGCCGGCGCCTCCTTCAACTCCCCCGCCGGATCCAGCGCTCGCAGCAACGCCGTCGTCTCGCTCTCCCGCCCGGTGAACCCGCCAGGCCTCGGCGGCAACCCGGCCAGCGCCTCGGGTACGGCGGCGCCACCCCGCTGAATCACGACCTGTACGCCGACGACCTCACGCAGAAAGACCCCGCCCCGGAAATCGGCGTGGTCCCCGTCGTACCAGGAAGCCGTAGTCCCACGCCCCATGGCCCGCGCAACCGCACCGGCAGCACCATCCGGATCAGCGGAGAGCAGCTCAGCCAGAGCCTCACCCCACTCGCGTACGGCATCGCGCCACGCGGGATCGTTAGCCGCCTCGGCGATTTCGCGCGCAGACGCCCCACCATCGAGCCCCAGCTTCCGCGCCAGCTCCGCCACCGCACAACGCCCCGCGTCCCCACCGGCCCCCGCGGACAGAGCCTCCAACAGCGCAGCTTTCATGCACTCGTCCCACCGTTCCGTACCAGGCTCACGCCGCCTGCCCCCAGTGGGTCAACGGTAGGGCTTCGGGCGGGACTTCACGCCGCCTTCGCGTACCAGACGACCTGCCAGGCCAGCCCTGCCACAGCGAGCACCTCCAACCCCGAGATGGCAACGAGCAGCCCGCTCCCCGCATCCACCCAGAACACCACCAGCGCGGCCAACGGCACCGCACAGAACGCCGTCAGATCAACCACGACCTGAACCGCCTTCCGGGACCCGCGCCGCCGGTCCCCCCGATGCGCGGTCTCCCACCCGAACGCCTCGAACCCACCGCCCGGTTGGGCCAACACCGCGAGCCTCGGCCCGAGTTCGTCGCGGACGTACGCCCCGATCGCCGAGATCTTCTGGTCGTTCACGAGATACGTCCACCCGAGCACGACACACACCGGCGGCAACGCCAGCAACATCGACGCCTGCTTGGCCTGCGCGGCGGCGGCGATGACGGCGGCCACGACGCCCAACGTGACGTAGAGCAGGTTGTCCCGGAACCCGATCCGCGCCTTCTGCTCGTCCTTGATGCTCTGGTACTCGGCGAGCAGCAACTGCCCGACCGTTACGTCCTGTTCCGGCACTCGATTCCCTTCCCCCGCAGTACCTTATGAGTGTGCCGGAGCCGAAGCCCACAGTCCTCGTCCTGACCGCACTCCCTCTCGAATACGCCGCTGTTCGCGCGTACGTCGAGCAGCGAGAGGAAATCGTCCACCGCGACGGAACCCGAGTCGAACGGGGTCAACTCCCCGGCACCCCATGGCATGTTGCCCTGAGCGAACTGGGCGTAGGCGCCGACCGGGCCGCCGCGCTCACCACCCAGCTAATCAACTGGCTTCATCCGCAAGCCGTGTTGTTCGTCGGAGTCGCGGGCAGCTTGAAGGACGACATCGGGATCGGTGACGTCGTCGTGGGGACGCAGGTGTACGAGATCCACGGCGGGAAGCAGACACCGGAGGGTTTCCTGGTCCGGCCGAAGGCTCTGCCGGGGTCGCACGCGTTGGAGCAGGCGGCACGGTCCGCCGTACGGGACATGCCCGATGTCCGTGCGCACTTCGTTCCGATCGCGACGGGCGATGTGGTGCTGGCGGACGCCAAATCCGAGATCGCCCGCTTCATCCGCAGCAACTACAACGACGCCGGCGCGATCGAGATGGAGGGCTCCGGGGCTCTCCAAGCGGCCCATCTGAACGGGCAGTTGGACGCCCTGGTCGTCCGTGGCATCAGCGATCGCGCCAATGACGACAAGTCCGACGACGACGCCTCCGGGTCACAGCAACGCGCCGCCAAGCAGGCTGCGTTGGTGACGGTGGCGCTGCTGCGGAAGCACCGGCCGCGCGAGGGTTCCGCCAGCGCCGAGGAGGAGCCCCATCGGGGTGGCGGCGGAGCGACATACGGGGGAGATCACATCGACTTCCGAGGTGGGACCTTTCATGGTCCCGTCGTCGGGAAGCGGGTCGACGGACGGGGGCAGAAGTAGGGGCACCACTCACGGGCCGGTTCCGCGGGCGAGCGCGACGCTGCCGCCACGGCCGCTGGGGTTCACCGGGCGTTCGGCCGAACTGGACCGACTGCTCCCGCACTTGGCCCCCGACACGGACGACGCGTCCGCCCTGCCGCTTCTCATCTTCGCCGTCACCGGCATGGGCGGCATCGGCAAGACGGCGCTGGCAGTGGAGGCGGCGCACCGGGCGCGTACGCGGGGTTGGTTCCCGGGCGGGACGCTCTTCGTAGACCTGCGCGGGTACGACGAGGATCCGGTCACGGCTGATCAGGCGGTACTGGCGTTGCTCGACGCGCTTGGCGTGCGGGGAGAGGATCTGCCACCTACGGCGGAGCGGCAGTACGACGCGTATCGGAAGCTTCTCGCCGAGCGGCGGGCGCGGATGTTGCTGATCCTGGACAACGCGTCGGATCCGTCGCAGTACGTGCCGTTGTTGCCGGGGTCGGATCATCACCGGGTGCTCATCACGTCCCGGGACCGTTCGGACGCCCTTCCGATGCGGCTCATCGACCTTGAGTCGCTCGATCCGGCGGAGTCTGTCGACCTGGTGACGCGCGCCCTGCACGAGACCGACGAGCGAGATGAACGGCCGGGGCGGGAGCCGAACACCCTACGTGAACTGACAGATCTCTGCGGGCACTTGCCGCTTGCTCTTCAGATCGCGGCCGGGATGCTGCGTAGGCGGAGACACCGTGACATCGCAACACTGGTGACCGAGATCCTGGAGGCCAAGGACCCGACGGTCGTACTCGACAGGGGCAGCCCCGGCACGGATCTGTACGGCCGGTCACTTGTGTTGCGCCCTGTGTTGGAGACCTCGTATCGCCGACTGCCGCCCGACCACGCGCGGTTGCTGCGACTGCTGTGCCTTGCTCCAGGTGCGGAGACCGGTGCAGAGGCGATCGCGGCCTTGGTCGGCCTCGAACCGGAGCCCACGCTCTGCCTGTTGGAGGAGCTGGCCGCCACCCATCTCGTCACGCCGGTTCGCCGCGTCGACGGGACGGCTCCCGCTGTGCGATGGCGGGTGCATGACCTGGTGCGGGCGTTCGGGGTGGGTGTGGTCGAGGGGGATGCGGGGTTGCGGGAGGACGGGGAGGCGGCTAGGGAACGGGTGCTGGCGTTCTACTGCCAGTGGGCTGAGGCCGCGGATGACCGGCTGCAGTGGCTGCCGGGGATGCCGGGGATGCAGGTTCCGGAACGGTTTGTGAATCGTGTCGGGGCGTTGGCGTGGCTGGACTCCGAGCGAGCGGCGCTGGTGGCGGCGGTGCAGTGGGCGCGGGAGGACCAGTTCGCGAACGCGGCGGTGTTGCTGTCGGAGTGTCTGGCGGAGTATCTGAACTGGCGGCGCTCTTTCGACGACTTGATCACGGTCTGCGGCGTCGCGTGGAAGGCCGCCAACCGAGCCGGTAACCAGGTGGGCGAGGCCATCGCGTGGAACAACCTCGGCAACGCCCTGCGGCAGACGGGCAGGGTTGAGGAAGCGGGTGAGGCCCACATCCGCGCACGCGACCTCTTCCAGGCCGTCGGGGACCGCCACCGCGAGGCCATCGCATGGACCAGCCTCGGCGGCACCCTACAGCTGACGGGTCGAACGGAGGAAGCCATGGACGCGCACACCCAGGCACGCGACCTCTTCCAGACGGTCGGGGACCGCCACCGCGAGGCCATCACGTGGACCAGCCTCGGCAGCGCCCTACAACAGACGGGTCGAACGGAGGAAGCCATCAACGCCCACACACGCGCCTGCGATCTGCACCAGACGGCCGGAAATCGCCGTGGCGAGGCCAGCGCGTGGAACAACCTCGGTGCCACCCTGCGTGGGCTGGGCCGGGTGGAGGAGGCAGTTGAGGCGTACGAGAAGGCCCTGGAGGGCTACTGGGAGTTCGAGGACTGGTACGAGACAGGCCGCACCCTCTCCAACCTGGCTCGCGCCCACCAACACGCCGCCCGCCCCGCCGAGGCCCACACCTGCTTCCTCCAGTCCGCCGCCGCCTTCACCCGAGCCAACGCCCCCACCGAAGCCGCTGTCGCCCAATCCCGCGCAGACTCATTGACCTGACTAGACCACTCCACTTACCTTCACCGGGCAGCCATCCGCCCAGGCCACACCGCAGTGAGCCCGTAGGAGGTCGTGCCCGTGCGCCCCACCGCCGCCAGCCCCCGCCGAACTGCCGTACTCACACGCCTAGTTCCCCTACTCGCCCTCTCCCTCGCCGCGACAACTCTCACCGCCTGCGGCAGCGGATCCGGCAGCAGCCCGGACACCGTCAAGATCTCCTTCAAGCAGTCGACGGACAACTCCATCAAGGTGATGGACACCTACCTCGCCGACATCAAGAAGCAGTTCGAGAAGCAGTACCCGGGCAAGAAGGTCGAGCTCGTCCCGATCAAGGCCCCGGATTCGGAGTACTACACCAAGCTCCAGCAGATGCTCCGCTCCCCCAAGACGGCCCCGGACCTGGTCTACGAGGACACGTTCCTCATCAACAGCGACATCACCTCCGGCTACCTCAAGCCCCTCGACTCCTACCTCAACAAGTGGCCGGACTGGAACCAGTTCATCGACACGGCGAAGTCGGCGGCCAAGGCCGAGGACGGAAAGACGTACGGCGTCCCGGACGGAACAGACACCCGCGGCCTCTGGTTCGACAAGGGAATCTTCAAGAAGGCCGGCCTACCGGCGAATTGGCAACCCAAGACCTGGAACGACGTCCTCGCCGCGGCCCGCACGATCAAGCAGAAGGTCCCGAACGTCACCCCCCTCAACGTCTACACCGGCAAACCGGCCGGCGAAGCCGCCACCATGCAGGGCTTCGAGATGCTGCTCTACGGCACCAACGACGGCACCACGGACCCCCTTTACGACAAGTCGTCGAAGAAGTGGATCGCCGGCGGCCAGGGTTTCAAGGACGCCCTCTCCTTCGTCCACACGGTCTACAAGGAGAAGCTCGGCCCGGACGTGTCCGACGCCCTCGACCCCAACATCCAGACCTATGTGGCCGGTGAGCTGCTCCCCAAGGGCAAACTCGGCATCGCGCTCGACGGATCATGGCTGCCCCAGGCCTGGCTGAAGGGCAGCGGGCACGAATGGCCGAACTGGTCAAAGGAGTTGGGCCTCGCGTACATGCCCACACAGAACGGCCAGGCGCCCGGCAAGGTGAGTATGTCCGGCGGCTGGACCTGGGCGATCCCCTCCAAGGCCGGCAACCCGGACCTCGCCTTCGACTTCATCAAGACGATGCAGACGAAGGCGAACGCGGAGAAGTGGTACATCGCCAACTCCGGTATCTCCGTGCGGAAAGACGTCGCCGCCGACCCCGCGTACGCGACCGCCCAGCCCGGCATCAAGTTCTTCACGGACCTGGTCGCGAGCACCCACTACCGCCCCGCCTACCCCGCGTACCCGAAGGTCTCCACCGCCATCCAGGAGGCGATGGAAGGCGTGACGACGGGCGACATGTCGGTGGACAAGGCGGCGAGTTCGTACGACGACGAACTCAAGTCGGCCACGGACAACCAGGTCACCCAGAAGTGACCACCGCACCCCGGCAAGCGACGGGCCCGGACGCACCGAAGACCACCCCGGGCCCGGCCCCCCACCCGCCACACCCCCACAACGGCAACGGCACCGGCACCCGCCCCCGAGCCCGCATCCGCATCCTCACCCACCACCTCCTCCCCCTCTCCCCCGCCCTGATCCTCCTGCTCCTCTTCCTGGCCGTCCCGATCGGCTACTGCGCCTACATCGCCTTCACCGACCTCCAACTCACCGGCCAGGCCCACTCATCCTTCGTAGGCTTCGAGAATTTCCGTACGGCCTTCAAGGACGCGGAATTCCTCAACGCGGTATGGCTGACGCTGGTGTTCACGGTGTTGTCGTCCCTGGTCGGCCAGAACACCCTCGGCCTCGCGCTCGCCACCCTCATGCAGCGCGCGTCGAAACCGATCCGCACCCTCACGGGCGCGATCGTGATCACGGCATGGGTACTCCCGGAAGTCGTGGCGGGCTTCCTCCTCTACGCCTTCTTCCGCCGCGAGGGCACCCTGAACGCCATCCTGGACTGGCTCCATCTCCCGTCCCAGAACTGGCTGTTCACGCTCCCGATCCTGGCGGTGTCGTTCGCGAACGTCTGGCGCGGAACGGCGTTCTCGATGCTGGTCTACTCAGCGGCCCTGAACGAGATCCCCCAGGAGATCACGGAAGCGGCGGAGGTCGACGGTGCGGGCGGCTGGCGCCGCATGTGGCACATCACGCTCCCGATGATCCGCCGCTCGATCGGCACGAACCTCATGCTCAACACCCTCCAGACCCTCTCCGTCTTCGGCCTGATCTGGGTGATGACGCGCGGCGGCCCCGGCGACAAGAGCCAGACCCTCCCCCTCTTCATGTACGAACAGGCCTTCCAGAACAGCATGATCGGCTACGGCACGGCGGTCGCCCTGCTGCTGCTCCTGGTCGGTTCCCTCTTCTCCGTGCTGTACCTGCGCCTGCTGCGAACGGAGGTCTGACCGCATGGCACTCCCCGCCTCGTCCCGCTTCTCCCTCACTTCCCGCTCCTCCCGCCGAACGAGCCGTCGCCTGGCGGCGGATGCGGGGCTGCTGGTGGTCGCGGCCACGTTCGCGCTGCCGCTGCTCTGGGTGATCCTCTCTTCCCTCGACCCGCACGCGGACCTCAAGGTGAAGGCCCCCGACGGCCTGACCCTGGACAACTTCCACGCGATCCTCAAACCGGACATCACCTTCACCCCCCTCCTCAACAGCCTGATCCTGTGCGGAAGTGGCACCTTGCTGACGGTGGTGTGCTCGGCCTTGGCCGCGTATCCGTTGTCGCGGTTCCAGTCGCGCCTGAACCGCCCGTTCCTCCTGACGATCCTCTTCGCGACGAGCCTGCCCATCACGGCGATCATGGTCCCGGTCTACGCCCTGTTCGTACAGGTGAACCTCATCGACACCATGCAGGGCACGATCTTCTTCTTCGCCGCGTCCCAACTCCCCTTCGGCATCTGGCTGATGAAGAACTTCATGGACGGCGTACCGAAGGAGTTGGAGGAGGCGGCGTGGACGGACGGGGCGTCGTCGCTTCAGTCGCTCGTACGGATCGTTCTTCCGCTGATGGGTCCGGGGGTGGCGGTGGTGACCGTCTTCTCGTTGGTGATGATGTGGGGGAACTTCTTCGTCCCGTTCATGCTGCTGCTCACACCGGATCAGATGCCGGCGAGCGTGAGCATCAATGAGTTCTTCGGGAACCGGGGGATGGTGGCTTATGGGCAGTTGGCCGCGTTCTCGGTTGTTTATTCGACGCCGGTGATTTTGTTGTATGTGCTGGTGGCTCGGCGGTTGGGTGGGGGGTTTGCTTTGGGTGGGGCTGTTAAGGGGTGAGGGGTGGGGTGGGTGGTGGTTCTTGCTGCTCCTCGGCCCAGGTGCGGGCCTGGTCGGCTTTTGCGGTGTCACCGGCCCGGGTGTAGGCGTCGGCGGCCTGGAGCCAGCAGGTGCGGGCCTCGGCAGAACGGCCGGCGTCCTTGTGGATGAGGGCGAGGTTGTGGAGGACCTGGCCCGCCCCGTACCAGTCCTCGAACTCCCGGTAGCCCTCCAACGCCCGGCCGTACCCCTCGACCGCCTCCACCACCCGGCCCGCCCTCCGCAGAGCGATGCCGAGTCCGTGCCACGCGCGGGCCTCGCGGTGACGGTCCCCGGCCGCCTGGAACAGGTCACGGGCCCGAGTGTGTACCTCGACCGCCTCCCCCACCCGACCCGCCACCTCCAGGGAGAGGCCGAGGTTATTCCACGCGAGGGCCTCGCGGGGTCGGTCTCCGGCCGCCTGGAACAGATCGCGGGCCCGGGTGTGGGCATCAATGGCCTCACCCGCCCGGCCCGCCTCCCGCAGAGCGATGCCGAGATTGTTCCACGCGAAGGCCTCGCTGTGGTGAACCCCGGCCGTCTGGTATAGGGCGCGGGCCCGGGTGTGGGCATCGATGGCCTCACCCGCCCGGCCCGCCTCCCGCAGAGCGGTGCCGAAGCTGGTCCACGCGATGGCCTCACCCACCTGGTTACCGGCGCGTGGGCGGCCTCCCGCGCGGCACCGCAGACCGTAATCAAGTCGCCGAAAAGACGCCGCCAAGCCAGATACTCCCCCAGACACTGCGACAGCCACACCGCAGTGGCCGCGTACCGCTCCTCCCGAGCCCACTGCACCGCCGCCACCAGCCCCGCACGCTCCGAATCCAGCCACGCCAACGCCCCCGCCCGGTCCACGAACCGCTCCGGCACCGGCATCCCCGGCAGCCACCGCAACCGGTCATCCGCCGCATCCGCCCACCGGTGATAGAACTCCAACACCCGTCCCCGCACAGCCTCCCCCTCCTGCCACAACTCCGCATCCCCCTTGACCACGCCAACCCCGAACGCCCGCACCAAGTCATGCAACCGCCACCGCCCACGCCCACTCCCCCGCCCTCGCTCGCGGCGACAACCTCGTCGCTCGCGTCCGGCCCCGGCGCCAGGGCAAGGAGACGCAGCACGCGGGCCTGCTCGGGCGGCAGGCGTCGGTACGACAGGTCGAAGGCCGCGCGGACGTCACGCTCGCCGTCGTTGAGGTGGCCAAGTAGGTCGCGGGACGCGGCGAGTTCGGCGGTGAGTTCGACGACCGGCTTGTCCGGGTCCACCACCAGCAGGGCCGCCGCGATCTGGAGGGCCAGCGGCAGGTGCCCGCAGAGGGCGGCGAGGTGCGCGGCCTCCTCCAGGTCGTCCGCGACGCGGCTGTCAGCGGGACGGGCGATCCGCAGGGCGCGGTCGAGCAGGTCGTACGACTCCACCGGTGTCAGCTCGCCCAACGCCAGTAGCCTGGCGCCCAGTTGGGGCAACCTGTCGCGGGAGGTGACCAGCAGTCGGTGCCCCGCACCGCCGGGCAGCAGGGGCCGTACCTGGGCGGGCGAGGACGCGTTGTCGGCCAGGATCAGTACCGGGCCCCGCTCACTCCCCCGGGCGGCGAGAGCAGACCGATAGAGCGCGGCCCGCGCATCCTCCCCGGCCGGGATGTGCTCCGGCTCCGTACCCAGCGCCCGCAGCAGCGCCTCCAGAGCCTGTCCGGCGGTGACGGGTTCCTCGTCGTACCCGTGCAGGTCGACGAAGAGCACCCCACCTGGGAACCAGCCCTTCCCCCGCGCCTCGTGCCCCGCCTCGACGGCGAGCGCGGTCTTGCCGATGCCGCCGAGCCCGGAGACCGCCGCGACGACCACAGCTTCCGGCGCGGTACAGGGCCCGGAGGCGGCGGAGGGGTCGAACGCGTCCAGCAGCTCCCGGAGCTCAGGCTCCCGGCCGGTGAAGCCGACCGCCCGCGCGGGGAGGGCATCGAGGGCGCTGGGCGCCGGCGCATGCTCGCGGTACTCCGCCTTAGCTGTGAAGGGGCCCTTGAACTCCCCTCCCCGGAAGTCGAGATGATCCCCGCCGTACCCGCTCACCGCGCACCCCCCAATACCCGGTCTCCCCACCCCACTTGGCAGTACCGTTGAGCCCGTGCCGGAGACAAAACCCACCGTAGCGATCCTCACCGCGCTTCCGCTCGAATACGACGCGGTCCTCGCGCACCTCACCGACATCGAAAAACTCAAGCACCCCCGCTACGGCACCCGCGCCCGGCGGGGCAGGCTCTCCGGCACCCCCTGGTACGTCGCGCTCGTCGACATGGGTGAGGGAACGCTGACGGCAGCGACAATCACGGAGCGCGTGCTGTCGTGGCTGGAGCCCGAGGCGGTGCTGTTCGTCGGAGTCGCGGGCGGCCTGAAGGACGACATCAACCTCGGCGACGTCGTCGTAGCGACCAAGGTGTACGCCGTCAAGGGCGGCAAGCAGACCCCCGACGGATTCATGGTCCGCCCGGAAGCCTGGCGTGCCTCGCACGAGTTGGAGCAGGCGGCCAAGGAAGCCCTGCGCGGCAAGGCGCACTTCAAGCCGATCGCGGTCGGGGACGTGGTCCTCGCGGACGCCGACTCCGAACTCGCCGCCCGCATCCACACCAGCTACAACGACGCGGTCGCCATCGAGATGGAGAGCTCGGGCGTCGCCCACGCGGTCCATCTCGCCGGACAGGCGGGCGCGTTGATCATCCGGGGCATCAGTGACAAGGCGAACGCGGAGAAGTCCACCGCGGACGCCGAGGGCTCCCAGCCCCGCGCCGCCGCGAACGCCGCCGCGGCCGCCATCGCCGTACTCCACGAACTGGACCCGAAGCCGGTGGCACCCGGCCAGGCGGAACCCGACCCCCGGGAGGGTCCTTTTCGCGGCTCCACGTACGCCGGAGACCACCTCGACTTCCGGGGAAGCACCTTCCAGGGCCCCTTCACCGCCAAGTCGGTCGACCGACGCCCCGACAACAACTCCGGACGGTAGCCAGGACGCGGGACCGTTCACCGCCCACGGCCCGGTACCGGTCGCGACCGCCACGCTCCCGCCCCGCCCTCTCGGCTTCACGGGCCGTACGGCGGAACTGGGCCGCCTGCTGCCCCACCTCGAACCCGCCCCGAACGGCACCCCCGAACTCCCCCTCCTCATCTTCGCCGTCACGGGCATGGGCGGCATCGGCAAGACGGCACTGGCGGTCGAAACGGCACACCAGGCGTGCGCACGGGACTGGTTCCCCGGCGGGACACTCTTCGTCGACCTGCGGGGCTACGACGACGACCCGGTCACCGCCGACCAGGCGGTACTGGCGCTGCTGGACGCGCTCGGGGTACGCGGCCCGGACCTGCCCGCATCCGCCGTACGCCAGTACGACGCCTACCGCCGACTCCTCGCCGAGCGCCCACACCGCATGCTGCTGATCCTGGACAACGCCTCGGACCCGGCCCAGTACCTCCCCCTCCTGCCGGGCACGGACCGCCACCGCGTCCTGATCACCTCCCGCGACCGCCCGGACTCCCTCACCGGCGTCCGGCTCATCGACCTGGAGACCCTCCCTCCCGACGACTCCGCCGCCCTCATCACCCGCGCCCTCCACGACGCCGACGACCGCGACGACCGCCCGTCCCGCGAACCGGCCGCCCTCCGCGAACTGACCTCCCTCTGCGGCCACTTGCCCCTCGCCCTCCAGATCGCCGCCGCGATGCTGCGCCGACGCCGTACGCGCGGGATCGCCTCGCTGGTGACCGAGATCAGGCAGGCCGGGGACGCGATGGCCGCCCTGGACAACGGCACGCGCGGCACCGACCAGTACGGCCGCTCCCTCGTCCTCCGCCCGGTCCTGGAGACGTCGTACCGCCGACTCCCACCCGACCGGGCCCGACTGCTGCGCCTGCTCTCCCTCGCCCCGGGCGCGGAGACCGGCACGGAGGCGGTGGCCGCCTTGGCCGACCTCGGCACGGAGGCCGCCCTGAGCCTCCTGGAGGACCTGGCCGCTGCGTGCCTCGTGACGCCGGTTCGGGCTGACGAGGGTCCGGACGGGGGTGTGCGGTGGCGGTTGCATGACTTGGTGCGGGCTTTTGGGGTGGGTGTGGTGGCGGGGGATGCGGGGTTGGTTGAGGAGGGGGAGGCGGCTCGGGGGCGGGTGCTGGACTTCTATTACTCGTGGGCGGATGCAGCTGATGACTGGTTGCGGTGGTTGCCGGGGAGGGAGCTGCCGAGGCGGCACGCAGGGCGGGGGGAGGCGTTGGGGTGGCTGGATGCGGAGCGGGCTGGTCTGGTGGCTGCGGTGGGGTGGGCGGAACGGGAGCGGTTCGCGGGTACGGCGGTGCGGTTGGCCGCCTGCCTGGCGGAATACCTGGACTGGCGGCGGTATTTCGATGACTGGGTAGTTGTGGGCCGGGCCGCGGTGGAGGGCGCTGGCCATTTCGGGGACCGTACGGATGAGGCCATCGCGTGGGGCAACCTCGGACGCGCCCTTCGGGGGGCGGCTCGGGTGGTGGAGGCGGTTGAGGCGCACACCCGGGCCCGCGACCTGTTCCAGGCCGTAGGGGACCGCCACGGCGAGGCCTTCGCATGGACCAACCTCGGCCTCGACCTTCGGGGGGCGGCTCGGGTGGTGGAGACAGTTGAGGCGCACACCCGGGCCCGCGACCTGTTCCAGGCCGCAGGGGACCGTCGCAGCGAGGCCCTAGCGTGGACCAACCTCGGCCTCGCCCTGATGGAGGCGGGCCGAGGGGTGGAGGCGGTTGAGGCGCACATCCGGGCCCGCAACCTGTACCAGGCCGTAGGGGACCGCCACGGCGAGGCCAGCGCGTTGACCAACCTCGGCAGCGCCCTGCGGGAGGTGGGTCGGGTGGTGGAGGCGGCCGAGGGGTATGGCCGGGCGCTGGAGGTCTTCCGGGAGTTCGAGGACTGGTATCGGACGGGCCAGGTCCTCCACAATCTTGCCCTCGTCCACGCGGACACCGGCCGTCCCGCGGAGGCCCGAGCCTGCTGGCTCCAGGCCGCCGCCGCCTTCACCCAGGCCGGTGACACCGCCAGAGCCGACCAGGCCCACGTCTGTGCCGAAGAGCAGCAATAACCACCACCCCACCCCGCGGAACCCCCTCCCGAGCACACTCCCGCACCACGCGCCCCAACACCCGTAACGCCGCCCGCCTTCGCGCACGACAGGCCGCCGCCAACCACCAAGGGGAGCACCACGCATACCCGTCCGGTTCGTCGTGGACCGACGCTAAACCTCGCCGCGCACGATCAGCGTCCCGATATGGCCAGGCTCGGGCGCATCAAGAACAGTCGCCACAGCCGACGAGAACCCAGCCCGAGTAAGCAACCGTTCCCAAACCGCAGGCCGATAGCTGTACCGGTACGTGAACATGGCCCGGCCCGCGAAACCCCCCTTGTACATGCCCTGCGGCCCATACGCACCGGGGATCGCCGGCGGCTGGGAGAACACGAAGACCCCGCCCGGGTTGAGCCGTGCCCGTACAAGCGGAAACAGCCGCCCCGGGTCGACGAACCAGGCCGCACCGAAGATCGAGTAGACCGCGTCGTACGTGTCATCGCACGAGGCGAGGTACTCCAGGACCTCCCCGCACGCGAACTCGGCGCCGGTGTCACCCCACCGCTCCCTCACCTTCTTGACCATGACCGGCGAGAGGTCGACGCCCTGCGCGCTGACACCCCGCCCCGCGAGATACGCGAGAGCCCGGCCGGTACCGCACCCGATCTCCAGCACGCTGCGTGGATCCCCGAGCAGTTCGGGGCCGGGACCGTGACCGGCGTACTGCGTCCAACAGAACGAGGGCTCGGCGTCGTCCTTGAAGGCGGACTCGGCGTAGGCGTCCCACAGTTCGGTCTCGGCCGGGATGTCGTGGGGTACGGGCACGGCGTCGTTCCTCTGCATCGTGTCGGGGCGCTGGAGCCCCCGCCCTCCCCTAGGAACGGGAGAACGGGGGCCGACTGTAGCGGGCGGTCAGTGGCTGTCCGGAACCTTGTCGTCGCACGGCGAGCAGTCCGTGCCGTCGATGGCCCACAACTCCTTGTCCACGAGCCAGCCTTGGCTCTTCAGGAAGTCGCCGGTGCGCAGACACAAACCGTCGTTACGGCGCTGGATGAACGGGGCGTGGTGCTTGTACCGGCCCTCCTTGTACAGGCGGCAGATGCCGAACCAGACGGGAGTGTCGAGGATGAGTTGATGCACGCCGATGTCGACCAGCTTGCCGACGCCGAGGTGCGCGCTGGGGTTTTCGATGGAGCCCATCACGTACATGACGGCGTTGCCCAGGATGCGTTCTGCCATGTCGCGGACCATGGCGTGGTCCCGTAGCAGCAGGGCTGTCTCACGGTCCCAGATACTCATGCCCGAGTCGAAGATGTTCACGGTCAGTTCGGTGATGTGCGGGGCGACGGCGTTGAGGAGTTCTTGCGGGTCCCGGGTGCGGGTGCCTGCGGGGTGGTCGAGGGTGACGGTCATGAACATCTCCTTCTTGCGAGCGAGACTTGGGTGTGGCGCGGCCCTGACCCGACGCGGGCTCCATGGGGCCCCGTACAGGGCAGGTTCGGGATCAGGCCCCAGGTTTGTCGGAGGTGTGGCAGGAACAGCCGCAGCGGGACTGCAGGAGGATGCGGGTGGTCCCCGGTAGTGGAATGTCCTTCGTCTGACGGCACTCGCCGTGGAGCCCCTCGTAGTGGGGGTGTTGGGCGACCGTGCATTCCGCCGACAGTTCCTCGGCCTCGGCGGCAGACGCACTCAAGACTCGTCCTCGCGTGCCAGGCCGTGGCCCACCTTCACGAGAGCCAGCACGTCGGCGGTCGTGCACAGACCGTTCGGCCGAGACATCGGCACCGACCAGTACGAGGTCCTCGTCCCGCCGTTCGACTCGACCCGGTCGGCTCGCGGTACGCCCAGGTAGGTGCCCGCAGTAATGCACTCCGCGACCGGGGTGCGCCAGGCCTCGGCGGTGCCAGGTGGTACGAGGGCGTAGTAGCGGCGGAATCCGGGGTCTCGGATGACCGGGCCGCCGTTGAGGCTCTCGGCGAGACGTGCGCTCACCGTGGCCGGATCGTCGCTTCCCACAAAGCCGTGCACGATGTCTTCGTGAATGCGGACGGCCTCGAAGCTGCGTCCGAGTGGGATCAGTGCGAGCTGCGCGATGCTGCCCCATTCTTGGCACACCGTACTCGGCGATGGGTGGGCTGAGGCCAGCCACTCCTCGGTGGCGTACCCGGTCACAAGCGGGAGTGGGTTGGGCATGCCTGTTTCCCATCCGCTGATTTCTGCGCGTGCGACAGATGGTGAGGGTGCGAGAAGGCCACAAGTACCCCGGGGAGGGGTAGTTGGGGTGGATCGCTCAGGTGGCGGCGCACCATTCGGCGAAGTTGGTGAGGGACTCCGAGTCGGCCCGCTTCAACCGGCGTAGCGTCGCCGCGTCTTCACGGACCCACGGGTGCTCGCGGGTGTGCTGTGGGGCGATCCGCCGGGCGGCCTTCAGCGACTCGAAGGCCGCATCGGCGAGGCCCGACCAGAGTTGGGCGCGGGCGAGTTCGATGTAGAACCCGGAACGTCGCTCGGCCGGCAGGTCGAGGGGCGGTTTCCACTCGCTCGCGATGGTGAGAGCGCGGCCGACATGTCCGTCACCAAGGCTGACCGCGACGGATACCTAGTGGATGCGAACGGAGTCAAGGCCGAACGCGGTGCCGTAGTACACCCCCTCGGTGACCTGGTCCGCGAAAGCGCGGGCTTCACTCAGGTGGGTGGCCGCCGCCGCGGCATCACGCGCTCGGCCGACGATGACCGCGGCCCTCATGTGGAGGGCGCCCCGCATCGCGATCTCGGGCAGCTCATTGGGGGCGGGTGCGGAGTCGAGGGCGTGTTCCAGTGCGCGCAGCCCGGGGGCGTGGGCACGGGCTGCGAAGAACGTCTCGGTGCGGACATAGGCGACGGACGCCGACAGCAGCGGATCTCCAGCCTCGGGAGCGGCCCACCTCATCAGTTCGACCAGGCGCGCGGACAGGTCACGGGCGCCGGACTTGTAGGCGGCGGCGTCTGCGGAGCGGTAGGCACTGACCAGGAGGGCCGCCAGTTCGGACCGCTCGTGGGCGGAGGTCTGGTGGTAAGCACGGGTGAGTTCGGTGATCAGATCGGGAAGTGTGCGGACGATGCGCGTGTATTGGGCGCCCAGTCGCCAGTCGACGGCCTCGTCCACTGCCGCGCGCAGGCTGCGCAGGGGGCGCGTCGGACCGTCTTCGGGCACGTCATAGGCGGCGATCACAGCGGAGAGCGCGGGCAGCGCATCATGGACGGCCGTCAGCGCAGGACCTCGGTCGGCCCGCAGCCGAGTCGGGTCGACGCCTAACGCATGCGCGATTGCTTCGAGGGTGGCGTCAGTAACGCCGCGTTCACCGCGTTCGATCTTGCGGATGGTTCCGAGAGCGACGCGTGCCGCATCGGCGAGTTGTCGCTGCGTCATCTTCGGACGGACGACACTGCGGTAGTAGGCGATCCGCCTGCCCACTCCGTCGCTCGCAAACACGGTCATACAGGCTCCAGTTGAGGACGTCCGCTCCGAACCGTACCCGCGTCGATACGCCGCGCTTACGCGAACGGCCCCACCGGCCAAGGCTGGTGGGACCGCGACGCTACGGTCGATCCGCCACGATGGACACAAGCTGGCCAAGACTGTCGATCCGCCAGTCCGCCGCCGCCACGACCTTGGCGTCGTCCGCCCATAGATGCCCCAATGGACCACGGCGGATATGCGCGACGCGCAGCCCCGCCCGCTTGGCGGGGAAGATGTCGTTGGCCGGATGGTCGCCGACGTAGACCGTCCGATCCGGCGCCGCCTGGGCCACCTCAAGTACCCGCTCGAAGAACTCCGGTTGAGGCTTCGCCACCCCCCAGTCCCCCGACGTGACGACGAGATCCACGGGCAGGTCGAGATCACGCAGCAACTCACCGGCGCGGGAGGTCTGGTTCCCGGCGACGACGACACGCACCCCGAGTTCGCGAAGCGCGGACAGGGCCGGGCGGACATCGTCGTAGAGGTCGCTCTCGTCGAGGTACTCACCTCGGCCGGCCGTTTCGCGAGCGCGGTACTCGGCGGCGACGTCGATACCCGGCCGAACGAGACGGAGCGCCTCGGCATTGTCCTGCCCTCTGGCCACCACAGCCCCGACGAGCGCGGAGACGGTATGGCGGGGAACGTCCAGCCAGTCGGCCCACGACGCCCAGTACCGGTCGTCTCGGGTGATCGTCTCGCCGACGTCGAACACGATGGTCTCAATCACCCCGCGAAGCCTAGGCCGTCGCGACACATCAACGCTGGTTGCCCCGTGATCGAATTGGGCAGGCCGAAGGAGTTCCCCTGGCGGCTGGTGCTGGATGCGGCCGTAGACGCGACCCGCAACTGAACGCCCCGCACACCACCGCCCACCGCGCACTCACCTGAACGACCCGGCCGCCACCGCCCACTGGACCCGCACCTGAACACCCCGCCCACCACCACCCACCGGACCCGCACCCGAACACCCCGCCCACCACCACCCGCCCCCACTCCCGGACACCCCCCAGACCCCCACCGACGACTTTGCGCCACCCCCCACTTCCCCCCACACCCGATCACCACCCCCACCACAAACGCACTCCCCTTCGACCCCCGCCCACACGCCCGACGCCGCCGAAACAGCCCCCCAAGTCCACCGCACCGGCGAATGGCAAGGTAGGGAGGCATATTCATCGACCGGCACCCGTCCCCTGCCCGCCCCTCACCCCTCCTCGCCACCACTCAGCGTCACCGATCTCCCCCACCCCGGCCGCACCGCATGCCCGCCGGTCGACCGAATCCGTACGTTCCTACAATCCGTAATCCTGGCCGAACAGACCGTAGTCACCGCACTCCGGCGCCCCTAGCTTGTGGCCCGTGCGCCGACCCCCAGTTCAACCCAGCCAGTCCACGCCGCCCACGCCACCCACCCCGCCGTTCGACGCGCCCGCCGCCCGGCGGCTACGTACCGCGCTCAACATGGGTCCCGAACACGTCGCGTACGGCATGCGTGCCTCGTACGGGCTCCCCTACGTCACGCCTGACCTGGTCATCGCCTGGGAGCGGGGGCTCACCGCGCCCTCCGGTCCCGAACTCACCGCGCTGTCCGGTGTGTTGTGGTGTTCCCCGGCCGAACTCATCGGCAAGCCACGCACGCTGCGTGAGCATCGCCTCGCCCGGGGCCTCGCGCCGGAGGACGTCGCCCGGGCCGTCGGGCTCGAACTCCTCGCGTATCTACGGATGGAGGAGCACGACCAGTGGCGCGGCACCGAGCGCCAGTCCTCCGCGCTCGCCGATCTGCTCGACCTCTCGCTGCCCGACTTCATCAGCGTCACGGGGCGCGACAGCAAGCTCGCGGAGTTGCTGCGCGGCGCCATGACCACCCGCTGGCAGGCCCACGTACGGCAGATCGGCAAGATGGTGCCGCTGGACCGGCGGCTCCTGGAGGACTCCCTCCAGGAGTTGCACGAGGACTACCAGGCGCAGATGGTCGCCACCCTCAACTGGGGCGGCGGCAACTCCGCCGTCGACGCGAACGAGGCCGGCCGGGACTTCCTCGACCAGATCATCAGCCGTTTCTGGTCCATGGTCGAGAGGAGTACGTACTGAGCACGCAGCCGTAGAGCAGCACCCGCCGAAAACGAACCCCAGCCTCGAAACCCCGGCCGGAAACGAACCCGCTGGAACCCCCGGCCGGAAACGAACCGGCTAGAAAACCGACTCCGCCTCGTCCATCCGGTCCTTCGGCACCGTCTTCAACTCGGTGACCGCCTCGGCCAACGGCACCATCACCACGTCCGTCCCCCGCAGCGCGGTCATCCGCCCGAACTCCCCCTGGTGCGCGGCCTCCACCGCGTGCCAGCCGAAGCGCGTCGCCAACACCCGGTCGTACGCGGTCGGTACGCCGCCGCGCTGGATGTGGCCGAGGATGACCGGCTTGGCCTCCTTGCCGAGGCGGCGCTCCAACTCGTAGGCCAGCGCCGTGCCGATGCCCTGGAAGCGCTCGTGGCCGAACTGGTCGATCTCGCCCTTGTTGTAGTCCATGGAACCCTCGGCGGGGTGCGCGCCCTCGGCCACGCACACGACGGCGAACCTCTTGCCGCGGGCGAAGCGTTCCTCGACCATCTTGACCAGGTCGGCCGGGTCGAAGGGCCGCTCGGGCAGGCAGATGCCGTGCGCGCCCGCCGCCATGCCGGACTCCAGCGCGATCCAGCCCGCGTGCCGGCCCATGACCTCGACGACCATCACCCGCTGGTGCGACTCCGCCGTCGTCTTCAGGCGGTCCATCGCCTCCGTCGCGACCCCGACCGCCGTGTCGAAGCCGAACGTGCGGTCCGTCGACGAGATGTCGTTGTCGATCGTCTTGGGGACCCCGACCACCGGCAGGCCTGCGTCGCTCAACATGCGCGCCGCTGTCAAGGTGCCTTCCCCGCCGATCGGGATCAAGGCATCGATCCCGAAGTCGCGCGCGATGTCCAGCGCGTTCTCGCAGGCCTCGCGGAGGCGGTCCCGCTCCAGTCGGGACGAGCCCAGGATCGTGCCGCCGCGGGCGAGGATGCCGCTGACCGCGTCCAGGTCGAGGTTGCGGTAGTGGCCTTCGAGCAGTCCGGCGTAGCCGTCCTCGAAGCCGATGACCTCGTCGCCGTAGTTGTCGACCGCTCGGTGCACGACCGATCGGATCACGGCGTTCAGGCCGGGGCAGTCGCCGCCTGCGGTGAGAACTCCGATGCGCATCGTGCTGTGTCTCCTGCTCGCTGTTGAGACCGGTGAGCCGGACCCGATTGTTTCACGTCCCCCAGGGCGTCGCCGCTCCCACCGGACTGACGGGCGCCTTAACCACCCCCGGAGGTATTGTCAAGAGGGTTCCGCTCACCCAGGTGGGCGATTTTTATGACCGTCGAAACGGGCAGCCAGAAACCCTGAGAACCAGAAGCCCCGAGAACCAGAAACCGTCAGAATCTGCCGGAACCGGAAGAGGAGACCACGCGTGACCCGCAGCGTGTACGTGACCGGGATCGACCGCGGCGACGGCCGTCAGGTCGTCGAGCTGGGGGTCATGGAACTCCTGACCCGCCAAGTCGACCGGGTGGGGGTGTTCCGCCCCCTCGTCCACGACGGCCCCGACCGCCTGTTCGAACTGCTGCGTGCGCGCTACCGGCTCTCCCAGGACCCGGCCACCGTCTACGGCATGGACTACCACGAGGCTTCCGCCCTCCAGGCCGAGCAGGGGACCGATGAGCTGGTGTCGACTCTTGTCGACCGGTTCCATCTCGTCGCCCGCGACTACGACGTCGTCCTCGTCCTCGGGACGGACTTCGCGGACACCCAGTTCCCGGACGAGCTGGCCCTCAACGCCCGCCTCGCGAACGAGTTCGGCGCCTCCGTGATCCCCGTCGTCGGCGGCCGCAAGCAGACCGCCGAGTCCGTCCTCGCCGAGACGCGCAACGCCTATCGCGCCTACGACGGCCTCGGCTGCGACGTCCTCGCCATGGTCACCAACCGGGTCGCCCGCGAGGACCGGGACGAGATCGCGCAGCGGCTCACCACCCGGCTGCCGGTGCCCTGTTACGTCGTACCGGACGAGCCCGCGCTCTCCGCGCCGACCGTCGCCCAGATCACTCACGCGCTCGGTGGCAAGGTCCTCCTCGGGGACGATTCCGGGCTCGCCCGGGACGCGCTCGACTTCGTCTTCGGCGGGGCGATGCTGCCCAACTTCCTCAAGGCGCTGACCTCTGGCTGCCTCGTCGTCACCCCGGGCGATCGCGCCGACCTCGTCATCGGCGCCCTCGCCGCGCACAGTGCCGGCACCCCGCCGATAGCCGGCGTCCTGCTCACCCTGAACGAGGTGCCCGGCCACGGGATCCTCACCCTCGCCGCCCGCCTCGCGCCCGGCACCCCGGTGGTCTCCGTGCCCGGCACGTCCTTCCCCACCGCCGCCGAACTCTTCTCCCTGGAGGGGAAGTTGAACGCGGCCACCCCGCGCAAGGCGGAGACCGCGCTCGGCCTCTTCGAGCGGTACGTCGACACCGGCGACCTGCTCAAGCGCGTCTCGGCGCCGAGCAGTGACCGGCTCACCCCGATGATGTTCGAGCACACGCTCCTGGAGCGGGCCCGCTCCGACAAGCGCCGGATCGTCCTCCCCGAGGGCACCGAGCCCCGCGTCCTGCACGCCGCCGAGGTGCTATTGCGGCGCGGTGTCTGCGAGTTGACCCTGCTCGGCCCCGAGGACCAGATCCGCAAGCGGGCCGCCGACCTCGGCATCGACCTCACCGCGGCCCAGCTGATCGACCCGACCACCTCCGAACTCCGCGACCGTTTCGCCGAGAAGTACGCCCAACTCCGCGCCCACAAGGGCGTGACCGTCGAGCTGGCCTACGACGTCGTCGCCGACGTGAACTACTTCGGGACCCTGATGGTGCAGGAAGGGCTCGCGGACGGGATGGTCTCCGGCGCCGTGCATTCCACGGCGGCCACCATCCGGCCCGCCTTCGAGATCATCAAGACCAAGCCGGACGCCGACATCGTCTCGTCCGTCTTCTTCATGTGCCTCGCCGACAAGGTGCTGGTGTACGGCGACTGTGCGGTCAACCCGGACCCGAACGCCGAGCAGTTGGCCGACATCGCCATCCAATCCGCCGCCACTGCCGAGCAGTTCGGCGTCGCGGCCCGGATCGCGATGCTGTCGTACTCCACCGGTACGTCCGGCTCGGGCGCCGACGTCGACAAGGTGCGCGAGGCGACCGAACTGGTCCGGCTGCGGCGGGCCGATCTGCGCATCGAGGGGCCGATCCAGTACGACGCCGCCGTCGAGCCGAGTGTCGCCGCCACCAAGATGCCGGAGTCCGAAGTCGCCGGTCAGGCAAGCGTGTTGATCTTCCCCGACCTGAACACCGGCAACAACACGTACAAGGCCGTGCAGCGTTCGGCCGGCGCGATCGCGGTCGGGCCGGTGTTGCAGGGCCTGCGCAAGCCGGTCAACGACCTGTCCCGGGGCGCCCTCGTCTCGGACATCGTCAACACCGTCGCCATCACGGCGATCCAGGCCCAGCTCCCCAAGACCCCGGCGCAACACCTCAAGACCCCCGCGCAGTCCCCGACCGAGAAGGCAACCCCCCAGTGAGCCCCGCCCCCGCCCCGGCCCGTGTCCTCGTCCTCAACTCCGGCTCCTCGTCGGTGAAGTACCAGCTGCTCGACATGCGCGACGGCGAGCGGCTGGCCATGGGGCTCGTCGAGCGCATCGGCGAGGAGACCTCCCGGTTCAAGCACACCTGCGTCACGACCGGTGCCGTACGGGAGTCCACCGGCCCGATCCCCGATCACGAGGCCGCCCTGAAGGCCGTAGCCGAAGAGCTGTCGAAGGACCAACTTGGTCTGGACTCGCCCGAGTTGGCTGCCATCGGGCATCGGGTCGTGCACGGTGGGCAGACCTTCACCGCGCCGACCGTCATCGACGACGCCGTGCTCGCCGAGATCGAACGGCTCATCCCTGTCGCGCCGTTGCACAATCCGGCGAACCTCGTCGGGATCAGGACCGCGATGGCGTTGCGGCCCGATCTGCCGCAGGTGGCCGTGTTCGACACCGCGTTCCACACGACGATGCCGGAGTCGGCCGCGCGGTACGCGATCGACGTGGCGACCGCCGACGCGTACCGGATCCGGCGGTACGGGTTCCACGGGACCTCGCACGCCTATGTGTCGCGGGCGACGGCGAAGCTGCTCGGCAGAGCGCCCGAGGACGTCAATGTCATCGTGCTGCACCTCGGGAACGGGGCGTCCGCCTCGGCGGTCGAAAAGGGCCGGTGCGTGGAGACCTCCATGGGGCTGACGCCGTTGGAGGGGCTGGTGATGGGGACGCGGTCGGGAGACCTGGATCCGGCCGTCATCTTCCATTTGATGCGTGTTGGCGGAATGTCCACCGATGAGATCGACACTCTTCTCAACAAGAAGAGCGGTCTGATCGGGTTGTGCGGGGACAACGACATGCGGGAGATCCGGCGCCGGATCGACGAGGGCGACGAACAGGCGGAACTCGCCTTCGACATCTACATTCACCGGTTGAAGAAGTACATCGGTGCCTACTGCGCGGTACTCGGCAAGGTGGACGCGGTCGCCTTCACCGCGGGGGTCGGGGAGAACGCGAGTGCGGTGCGGGAAGCCGCCGTCGCGGGCCTGGAGCTGCTGGGGCTCGAGGTCGACGGCGCGCTGAACGCCGTACGGAGTGATGAGCCGCGGCTGATCTCGCCGGCGTCCGGGCGGGTCGCGGTCGCGGTGGTGCCGACGGACGAGGAATTGGAGATCGCGACACAGACCTATGCACTGGTCGGAAATTACAACGCCTGAGCGCATGCCCGCCCATTTGTATCTTCCGCCAGACGGAATATTCCGTAGCGAAACAAACCGATAGGATCGTCCCATGCGCCGTTCGAAAATCGTCTGTACTCTCGGCCCCGCGGTCGACTCCCACGAACAACTGGTGTCGCTGATCGAGGCCGGTATGAATGTGGCCCGTTTCAATTTCAGCCACGGCACCCACGCCGAGCACCAGGGGCGGTACGACCGCGTCCGTGCCGCGGCCAAGGAGACCGGCCGTGCCATCGGCGTCCTCGCCGACCTGCAGGGCCCGAAGATCCGCCTCGAGACCTTCGCGGAGGGTCCCGTCGAGCTGGTGCGCGGTGACGAGTTCACCATCACCACCGAGGACATCCCGGGCGACAAGACCATCTGCGGTACGACGTACAAGGGCCTGCCCGGTGACGTCTCCCGCGGCGACCAGGTCCTCATCAACGACGGCAACGTCGAGCTGAAGGTCCTCAGCGTCGAAGGCCCCCGCGTGAAGACGATCGTCATCGAGGGCGGCGTCATCTCCGACCACAAGGGCATCAACCTGCCCGGCACGGCCGTGAACGTGCCCGCGCTGTCCGAGAAGGACGTCGAGGACCTGCGCTTCGCGCTGCGGATGGGCTGCGACATGGTCGCCCTGTCCTTCGTGCGCGACGCGGGCGACGTGTACGACGTCCACAAGGTGATGGACGAGGAGGGCCGCCGGGTCCCCGTCATCGCCAAGGTGGAGAAGCCGCAGGCGGTCGAGAACATGGAGGCCGTGGTCGCGGCGTTCGACGCGGTGATGGTGGCCCGTGGCGACCTCGCCGTCGAGTACCCGCTGGAGAAGGTCCCGATGGTGCAGAAGCGCCTGGTGGAGCTGTGCCGGCGCAACGCCAAGCCGGTGATCGTGGCGACCCAGATGATGGAGTCGATGATCACCAACTCCCGCCCCACGCGCGCCGAGGCCTCCGACGTGGCCAACGCGATCCTGGACGGCGCGGACGCGGTCATGCTGTCCGCCGAGTCCTCGGTGGGCGCCTACCCGATCGAGACCGTGCAGACGATGTCGAAGATCGTCCAGGCGGCCGAGGAGGAGCTGTTCTCCAAGGGTCTGCAGCCGCTCGTGCCGGGCAAGAAGCCGCGGACGCAGGGTGGTTCGATCGCGCGTGCCGCGTGCGAGATCGCCGACTTCCTCGGCGGCCGGGCCCTGGTGGCGTTCACGCAGTCCGGTGACACCGCCCGCCGGCTGTCCCGCTACCGCGCCTCGCAGCCGATCGTCGCCTTCACGACCGACGAGAGCACCCGCAACCAGCTCACCCTCAGCTGGGGCGTGGAGTCGCACGTGGTGCCGTTCGTCAACAGCACGGACGAGATGGTCGACATGGTCGACGGCGAGATCGCCAAGATCAACCGCTTCAACCCGGGCGAGACCGTCATCATCACCGCCGGCTCGCCCCCCGGCGTGGCCGGCACCACGAACATGCTCCGCGTCCACCACCTCGGCGGCGGCGAGGGCAACTGACGCACCGCTGAAGGCTCTTGTACGGCGCTGAGGGCGCCCCCTGCGACAGGGGGCGCCCTCGGTCCGTCCGCCGCCGGATCACGCGGCCGACGGCGCTCCGACGGTCTCCCGCAGCCAGGCATGGGCGCACAGCTCCGGATGGGCGGTGGTGATCAGCCGGAACGCGTCGGCCTTCGCCCGCTCGGTGAGCTGCCACAGCTCGGCCCAGGTCAGCTCCACCACGTCCGACGCGTAGTTCGTGGTGAGGGTGACGGCCTCCGTTCCGCGGCTGAGGGAGAACACATGGCCGCTCACGCTCGTCGCCACCGCGATGTCACTCCGGGTCTCCAGCTCCCTTCTCGCGTACTCCAGCATGAGAGCGAAGTCGACGACGGGCAGTCCCGGCGTGCGCAGGCCGAGATCCACGCCGTGGACGACGAGCCGTACGTCCGCCCGGAAGTAGCTCAGGGAGAAGTCCGCGCCGGTCAGCTCCGGGTGCTCCGGCCGGTACGGGTGCTCCGGCCGCCGTGCCGGGGACCAGAAGGGGTCGTCGGCCCGGGGCTCGAAGGAGAAGTCGATCATCTGTCCTCCTTTGCGGATCGGCCTTTTGGATCGGCCGCGCTCCGGACACCGGACAGAGCGGTGCCCCGCCGAGTGGGTACTCGGCGGGGCACTGCTCCTTCGCGGCTCCCGAACGGGCTTGTGGGCGGGCTCAGTTCTGGTAGCTGTGCAGACCGGGGACGGTCAGCGTGCCGCCGAACTGGCCTGCCTGGACCACCTTCACGTTGGTGAAGTAGATCAGCGGGATGTTCAGCGGCGGCGGGTTGTCCGGGTCGAACGTGATCGGGATCAGCCCGAACAGGTTGCCCGAGATGGACTCCGTGTACATCACGGTGTCGCCGTCGCGGATGGTGGACGTCGAGCCCGAGGCCGCCTGCACGTGGTAGGTCTTGCCGGACTGCTTGTCGTTCACCGTCTGGTGCAGGTCGCCGATGTCGGTCCCGCCGGAGATGACGTACTTCAGGACCTTCTTGACCTTGCCGCTGGCGGTCTTCACCTCGACGACGCCCTGATAGTCCGCACCCTTGAGCAGCAGCGAGCTGGCGTTCAGGTACCAGGGGTCGTCGGGCAGCAGCACCTTGTTGTCGACGCCGCTGGTGTCGTCCGTGGCGACCGGGCAGTCCGAGGTGTCGGCGCTCTCGCTCGCGGACGGGCTCGGGGTGGCCGTGGCCGAAGCGGTCGCGTCCTCGGCCGCCTCAGCCGCCTTGGACGCCGCGTCGGTCGTGTCCTTCACGGTGTCGTTCACCGTGTCGGTGACCTTCTTGGTCGTGTCCTTGACGGTGTCGGACACGCTGGAGGAGTCGTCGGTGGACGAGTCCTTCGTGGCGCTCGCCGAGGCGGACGCGGTCGGCGTCGGGGTGGCGCTCGCCGTCGAGTCGGAGCTCGACGAACCGCCGGTGAGGATCCCGGTGATGGCGTCGCCGATGCTGTCCAGCAGGCCGCCGCTGCTCTCGGACGCGGAGGGCGTCGCGGTCGCGGTGCTGCTCGACGAACCGCTCGAATCCGTCGTCTTGCTCGCCGAGGCGGACGGCGTGGGCGTGGCCGTGTCGTCGTCGGAACCTGAATCCGACGACCCCGAAGAGGTCTTGCCCGAGTCGGCGTCCTTCGAGGCGGACGCCGACGGGGTCGCCTCGTCCTTGGAGGAGTCCGCGGACTCGCTCGCGGACGCGGACGGCGTCGCCGAGGGGCTGGCCGTCGACTCGGCCAGCGCCGCGACGCAGTCCTTGTACTCGTCGGCCGTCAGGCTCTTGGACGACGGTGAGGCCGTCGCGCCGTTGTCGGCGAGAGCGAGCGAGGACGTGAAACCGAACCCCATGATCACGGCGGTCGGCATCGCCACCGTGGCTATCGCCTTGCCGGCGGGCATGTGGAGCCTGGTGAACAGCGGCTTCTTGGGTGCCGCATGCCGCGGCCCGGTTCTCACACGGGACTCGTCCACATCAGTCCCGTGGGTCACCTCGTCAGCCGGCACTGTGCCTCCCGTTCGCCCCGTTGTTCACCGGGCTCGTTCCTGACAGATCGTTCGGCTCACCCGTACCGTCGGCGGACTCGTACGGCGCGGGCTCCTGAGGCTTGGCGTAGTACGACGCGGAGTCGTGCGGCGCCGCCTCGTACGGTGTGGCCGCCTCGGCGGGGTCGCCGCCCTCTCCCTGTGCGACGTCCTGCAGCGACTCCGGCTGCGGCGGCGCGCCCGGCGCCCACGACACGGCCAGTGCCCCGCCGACCATGGCGAGGAGGAAGCCGATCAGGAAGCCGCCGAGGTTGGACACGGGGATGGACACCAGCGCCAGCAGGATCGACGCGACACCGGCGAAGGTGCGCACGTGCTTCTGGAACCAGAGGCTGAAGCCCAGGACGACGAGCAGCACACCGATGATCAGGGACCCGGCGCCCGCGGTGGTGGCCATCGCCAGCGTCAGATGGCCCACCTGAAGATGTGCGTACGGGAAGTAGGCGATCGGGAGTCCGCCGAGCATGACGAACAGACCGGCCCAGAACGGCCTCGTGCCACGCCAGGCACGAAACTGCAGCCTCCGGCGGGCGAACTGGCCGGGTGCGGCAGGAGTCTCGGCGCTCATGGAAAACAGCTCCCTGGTACGGCGTTGCTGTGGTGGAGAGTTGCACCTCGTGTGAAGGCGCTGGTGGAAGGTGGACGGGCGGGGGCGCCACCGGCTCCCCCGCCCGCCGTCAAGTGCCTAGTAGCACTCGTGGGTGCCGGCCGAGACCGACATCTTCAGCCCGCTGAGCTTGAAGGTTCCGGCAGTGGTGGCCCACGCCGTCTGCTTCACCTTGGTCAGCTCGGCCGACTCGGCCTGCTGGGCGAAGCCGTAGGGGTTGGCAGCCTCGCTGCCGCCCTTCATGCCCGGACCCTTGCCGCCCTTGCTGGCAGCGGTGTTACCGGCCGCCACACCGATGTCGATGTTGTGGAACACAGCGTCGGCGCTGAGGTCCTCGACGTCGATGTACAGGTTGGTCGCCTCGACCGGCGTACCGCCGCCGCCCGCCCGCAGCACGAGGCTGACGGACCCGAGCACCGGGATGTTCGGGGTGACCACCGACTGGCACATGTTGGTGATCGTCGCCGACGTGAACGACGAGACCGCGACGGGGTGGAGCGACTTGCTGCCGTCCAGGTTGTAGCCCGAGTCCAGGGCTCCGTACTGGGCGAAACCCTGGCCGTTGAGCGAGTCGGCCGTCACCTTGAACGACTGACCCGAAACACTGAATGACGCGGCGAGAGCACCCTGCGCGAGGGCGACACCTATACACGCCGTAGCGGCGACGCTGGGCACCATGACCACAGCGAAGCGCTTCCATCTCGTCCCGCCACGCACCTGGGACTCCATATTTCCTCCTTCTCGGACGTACATCTCCTGGCCCTGACTGCCCCCTATTGGCGGCTCAGCCGGGCAGGGATGGGAGAAGTGCTACGTCCTCGGGAAGGGGAGCGCCTGTCCTCGGAGGCGCGAACCGCGCACCGATCACCGGCGATCACCCCCGAGCGACAACCACTGGTCGCGCCTGACGCACATCACGCACAACCTTGCTGGACAGGCTCCGCCGTACGGCGAAGACCCCCCTGCCCAAGAGCCGACTCCATTGTTTCCGGCTCTACTCGGTGGGGACCCAGAAAAATCCGTCGGCCCGACCGGCTGTCGGGTACGGCGATGGACCGAGCGTGGCCGATCGTGGTGCATTCTCGCCGCCCGCACAAGGGGCTTCGTTACTGGGTAGTAACGGCCGGATAACCGAACAACGACCCGCCGGTATCGGCCGACGACGCTGGGTGTCATCGTGGGCCAGGACAAATCAGTTGACATCCGGGCGGAATCCGACAGATCAACGCCCTCGACTTACTCCAAGTAACAGCGGCCGCGATTACCAAGTTTTGGTAAAGCGCGGCCGCAGTGACACTCCGTCGGCAAATCTTTCACTCCGGCAACACAGGTCACGAGGTTTACCGACTGGTCAGAACGGGCCCCGCACCCCGCTCAGAACAGCGCCCGCGCCAGTGCGCGCCGGGCCGCCGTCACCCTGGGGTCATCGGCCCCGACGACCTCGAAGAGCTCCAACAGCCGCAGCCGTACGGCATCCCGGTCGTCACCCACCGTGCGCCGCACGGTGTCGATGAGCCGGCTGAACGCGTCCTCGACATGACCGCCCACCAGATCCAGGTCGGCGGCGGCGATCTGCGCCGGCACGTCACCCGGCTTCTCGGCCGCCTCGGTGCGCACCTGCTGCGGGTCGAGCGTCGACACCCGCTGCAGCAACTCGGCCTGGGCGAGCCCCAGTTTGGCCTCGGTGTTGGCCGGGTCGTCGCTCAGCACGTTCTTGTAGGCCTGCACGGCCCCGCCGAAGTCCCCCGCGTCCAGGGCCTGTACGGCGGCTTCGAGCAGCGCGTCGTAGGGTCCCGCCGGCATCTCGGCCACGGCCTCGGGACGGTCACCCGGCGCGGCGTCGGGGTCGACGTCCAACCCGGTGAGACCGAAGCGCTGCTCGGCGACCTGGATCAACTGGTCCAGCGTCTCCCGGATCTGCGACTCGGGAGCGGCCCCCTGGAAGAGCGGCAGCGCCTGCCCCGCGACCACCGCGAAGACGGCCGGGATGCCCTGCACCCCGAACTGCTGCATCAGCATCTGATTGGCGTCGACGTCGATCTTGGCAAGGACGAAGCGTCCGTTGTAATCAAGCGCGAGCCGCTCCAGGAGCGGGCTCAGCTGCTTGCACGGCTCGCACCACTCGGCCCAGAAGTCGATGACGACCGGGACCTCGGTGGACCGCTGCAGGACCTCGCTCTCGAACCCCGCCTCATCTACGTCGATCACCAGGTCGGCCGGCGAGACGGCCCCGCCGCCGCCCTGCCTGGCGGTCTCGGCGCGCGCCTGCTCCGCCTTGACCTTGGCCTCCTGGGCCGCCTTCACCGCGGCGAGGTCGACGACTCCGCTCATGGACATGTTCCGTGGCTGCATACGTCTATCCTCCCCCGTCCGCGCGTGTGAATGAAAAGCGTTGTGAAAGCCGGTCTGTTGCAAGTCGGTTGTGAGCTGTTCGGCGCCGGGTCCCCACCCCGCGCCCGTGGTTTCGCTACGGGTCGTAGCGTAATAGCACAGGCCCCCTCCCGGATACAGGTACCCAGTGATCTCCCTCACTGCACCACAGGAACCGGCGGTTATGGTCGGGGGATGCAGAGCAGCACTCCCGTCCCGCGCGCCGCAGGACGCCCGCGCAGCGCCACCGCGGACACCGCGATCCTCGCGGCGACCCGGGAGGCCCTGGTCGAACTCGGCTGGTCCAAGCTCACGTTGGGAGACGTCGCCACACGCGCGGGGGTTGCGAAAACCACCCTCTACCGCCGCTGGGCCGGCAAGAACGAACTCGTCGTCGACGCGGTCGCCGAGCTCTTCGACGAACTCCACCTCCCCGACCGGGGCACGCTGGCCGCCGACATCGAGGGCGTCGTCCTCCAGTTCGCGACGATCCTGGCCCGCCCGGAGGCCAAGAGCGGGCTGATGGCGGTGGTCGCCGAGTCGATCCGGGACGACGCCCTGCGGGACCGCATCCGCGAGTCGATCGTCGACCGCCAGAAGTGCCTGGTCGTGGAGGGCAGGGCACGGGCCCAGGCCCGCGGCGAACTCCCCCCGGAGACCGACCCCGAGGAAGCCGCCCGCACGGCCGACCTCATCTTCGACGTGGTCGCGGGCGCGGTCGTCCACCGCACCCTGGTGAGCGCGGAACCGGCCGACGAGGAGTGGGTCCACAGCTTCACCCAGGTCCTGCTGCTCGGCCTGACGTCGCTCAGCAACCCCTAGGGCCTGTCCGGCGGGTCAGACCCCACCGACTCTCCTGCGACCCGATCAGCCGGTCCGACCCCAGGCCGTGTCCGCGAAGTCCCGCCCGCCCCTCGACGCCCGGCACGCTCCCCCACTGCCTTAAGGGCGTGGGAGGTACCCCCACTCGCCGCACCGGACGCCGCGGGGCTGACCCTCGGGCCGACGCCGGGACTTCGCGGACACGGCCTAGAACCCGGCGGGCTCCGTGTACACCCCCCACTCGTCCCGCAGCACCCCGCAGATCTCCCCCAGCGTCGCCTCCGCCCGCGCAGCGTCCAGCATCGGGCCGATCATGTTCGACCCGTCCCGCGCCGCCGCGAGCATCGCGCCGAGGGCCGCCCCTACGGCCGCCTCGTCCCGTACGACCTTGCGCTCGCCCAACTCCCGGATCTGGTCCCGCTCCACCTCGTGGCCGACCCGAAGGATCTCCAAGTCACCGGTGACCGAGCCGTGGTGCACATTGACGCCCACGACGCGCTTGTCGCCCTTCTCCACGGACCGCTGGTACTGGAACGCGGCCTCCGCGATCTCGCCGGTGAACCAGCCGTCCTCGATGCCGCGCAGGATGCCGGAGGTGATCGGCCCGATCGGGTGCTGACCGTCCGGGTGGGCCCGCAGTCCCCGCTCCCTGATCTGCTCGAAGATCTTCTCGGCGTCCGCCTCGATCCGGTCGGTGAGCTGCTCGACGTACCACGAACCCCCCAGCGGATCCGCCACGTTGGCGACCCCGGTCTCCTCCATCAGCACCTGCTGCGTGCGCAGCGCGATCTCCGCCGCCTGCTCACTGGGCAGCGCGAGGGTCTCGTCCAGGGCGTTGGTGTGCAGCGAGTTGGTCCCGCCGAGCACGGCGGCGAGGGCCTCGACTGCCGTACGGACCACGTTGTTGTACGGCTGCTGCGCGGTCAGCGAAACGCCCGCGGTCTGGGTGTGGAAGCGCAGCCACTGCGCCTTCCCGGACCGCGCGCCGTAGACGTCCCGCAGCCAGCGGGCCCAAATCCTGCGCGCCGCGCGGAACTTGGCGATCTCCTCGAAGAAGTCGACGTGCGCGTCGAAGAAGAAGGACAGGCCGGGCGCGAAGACGTCCACGTCCAGGCCCCGGGACAGGCCGAGTTCGACGTACCCGAAGCCGTCGGCGAGGGTGTACGCGAGCTCCTGCGCGGCCGTGGAGCCGGCCTCGCGGATGTGGTAGCCGGAGACGGACAGCGGCTTGTAGGCGGGGATGCCGGTCGCGCAGTACTCCATGAGGTCGCCGATGAGACGCAGGTGCGGCTCGGGCTGGAAGAGCCACTCCTTCTGGGCGATGTACTCCTTGAAGATGTCCGTCTGGAGTGTGCCGTTGAGGACGGCGGGGTCCACGCCCTGCCGTTCGGCGGCTACGAGGTACATGCAGAAGACGGGGACGGCCGGGCCGCTGATGGTCATGGACGTCGTGACGTCACCGAGCGGGATGCCCTTGAAGAGGACCTCCATGTCGGCGGCGGAGTCGATGGCGACCCCGCAGTGCCCGACCTCGCCGAGCGAGCGCGGGTCGTCGGAGTCCCGTCCCATGAGGGTCGGCATGTCGAAGGCCACCGACAGCCCCCCGCCGCCGTTGGCCAGGATCTTCTTGTACCGCTCGTTGGTCTGCTCGGCGTTCCCGAACCCGGCGAACTGCCGGATGGTCCACGTCCGCCCGCGGTAGCCCGTCGCGTACAGCCCGCGCGTGTAGGGGTACTCCCCCGGCCACCCGATCCGCTCGAAGCCGTCGTACGTGTCCCCGGGGCGTGGCCCGTACACCGGCTCGACCGGGTCCCCGGAGAGCGTGGTGAAGTCGGCCTCACGCGTACGTGCGGCGTCGAACCGGGCCTGCCAGCGTCGGCGGCCCTCTGCGATGGCGTCAGCGTCCATACCCTCGAATTTACTAGGACGTCCTAGTAAATGTCGAGGATCGCCATCCCGACCGTCACGGCCGCCACCGTCACCCGATCAAAAGCGGTCGCCTCCTTCACAAAAAACTCCTACCTTGCGCTTAGTTGACGCACAGATCTATCGTGACTGCGCTGTGCCCACCGGAGCTGACCACTCCCTTGTGGGCACATCGATCAGTGACCGGGGGACACAGCCGCCAGCGAGGCCATCACCGCTTCGGACGGGCACCCTCACCTGCCCTTTTTCCGAAGAACGGATCTTGCCTTGCGTTCCAGACGCGCCAGGGCGCGGAGCTTCACGCGCCTCGTCCCACCCATGCTCGCGCTCGCCGTACTGGCCACAGTCGCCGGACACCCGGAGCTGCCCGAGCGGCGGACCGTCGACGGCGGCCTCGTCGCCGACAGCTACGACGGCTTCGACGGGGCCGCCGCCGAACAACTGCGCCAGGACCAGTGCCTGTTGACCGGTGCCCTGCGCCTCGGCGGTCCGGCCATGTTCGGCACCGCGCAGGACGGGCTCAACCAGACGCCGGACAAGCTGCACACCGCGGCCGACCGGGCCTACTGGAACACGACCCCGCTCTCGACGGCGTTCGACAAGGACAAGGACGCCGCGGACAAGGAGGGCGACGCGCTGGGCGCGTACGTCGACGAGTGGAAGAAGCCACTGGCCGGGCTGAGTACCCCCGGTGGCTTCACCGAGACCGGGTTCCACTGGCCGCCGGGAACCACCGGTACCGGCCCGGGCTTCTTCGCCCAGACCGGCCTGGACAAGTGGGTCGCGGACCAGTTCTGGAAGCAGGAGGACGACTTCTACGCGGACCCGACCCCGAAGGCCGACGACAGCACCGTCCAGGCCGTGAAGAACCTCGGCACCCCGCTGTACGGCGCCGATCCCGACCCCACGCTCCCCGGTCAGCAGTGGCAGCAGGCGTACGCCGAACACCGCGCCTGGGAGGATCTGGTCGACTGGGACCCGGAGCCGACCGGCGCGGACAACGCCCGTCTCTTCCTCTCCTCCGGCGGCTTCGCGCGTACCGCTCCCGAACCGGGCAGCGTCGAGTACCGCATCGCCGTGGAGGACCTCAAGAGCCGGTTCGCCGCCTGTGCCTGGCGCACCCCCGTCGACCCGAACAAGGTGCTCGGCAAGGAGGTCGCCGCCGCGTCCGGCGAGTGGCAGCAGGAGATCGCCGGCCAGGCCGCGCAGCGTAACAAGATCCTGGACGCCAACCGCGACGCGGCCAAGGCCCTCGCGGCCGGTTCCAAGGCGCTGGGCGTGATGCTCGGTCAGTCGTGGATCGCCGACCGGCTGGCCCGCTGGCAGGACTACTGGTCGGCCGGCGGCCCCGGCTGGATCGGCGACAGCCCGATGATCGTGCACGCGCACGGCTCCTCCGACAGGTGCCTGGAGGCTGCGGGCGGCAAGAAGGACAACGGCACGCCGGTGCAGATCTACACCTGCAACGGCAGCGTGGGCCAGAAGTGGCAGATCAGCGGCACCACGTTCGTCAACGTCAACTCCGGCAAGTGCCTGGAGGTGAAGGGCACGGGCATCGTGAACGGCACGGCGCTGCAACTCGCCACGTGCACCACCGGCGCCGCCCAGAAGTGGGAGTACAACACCCACGCGACCACCCGTCTGTACAACCCGGGCACCGGCAACTGCCTGGACCTCGCGACGTACGACAACGGCCGTGACGCACGGATGTGGGACTGCAAGGGCACCGACCCGCAGAAGTTCGACATGACGCCGTCGGGCCACAACGGCACCGGCGATCTGGACTACCCGACCACGGCCCAGTTCGACAAGGCGAAGAAGGGCGTCATGGACGCCCAGACGGCGGCGAAGAAGCAGCTCGACCTGCTGAAGGCCCAGGCCACCGCGGCGAAGAAGTCCGCCACCGACACGGACACCGCCGAACAGGCCGCCTACACGATCGCCGACCAGGCGGGTGCGCCACGCGGCCGCGGTCTGCTGGTCGGGCAGCAGAAGGCACAGGTCACGATGGCCGCGTCGGCCGCGCTGGACGCGCTGTCCAAGGCCGGCGACACCGCGTACGCCGCGACGAAGGCGGCCGCCGGTGACAGCGCGACCATCGCCGCCCGTGCCGTGACACAGGCCGCCGCGTCGAAGGCCGCCTTCCGTACGGCCGCCGCCCAGGCCGCCAACGAGCAGGCGAAGGCCGCCGCGGACGCCGCCGCCGTACAGGCGCAGAAGGCCAAGGACGCGCGGGACACCGCGCGGGCGAAGCTCGCCGAGACGCTGCGGGCCGAGGGCGACGCGAAGGCCGCGGCCGCCACCGCGCACGCCAAGCGGCTCGCTGCCGAGGCCGAAGAGCTGACGGCCAAGGCGGAGAAGGAGACCGCCGCCGCCAAGCAGGCCGAAGCCGCTCAGCACCGAACGCAGGCCGAGGGGTACGCGACCAAGGCCAAGGACGCCCAGAGCGCGGCCGAGACGGCGGAGGGCACCGCCCGGGACCGGCGGCAGGACGCCGAGACCGCCCGGGACAAGGCCAAGGGCAAGCGGGACGACGCCTGGGACGCCGCGAACCAGGCGAACGCCGCGCGCGCCAAGGCGGACGCCAAGGACGCCTACGCCGACGCCCACGACTCCGCCGACGACGCCCAGGCCTCACGCGCCGCCGCGAACGACGCGGACAAGGCCGCCGACGACGCCGAGTCCGCGTCAGCCTCGGCCCGCTCCGAGGCGGACGCGGCGACCAAGGCGGCCGCCGACGCCGATGCCGCGGCGACCCGCGCCGAGGCCGCCGCCAAGCGGGCCAGGTCCGACGCCGACGACGCCCAGGCCGCCAAGCTGAAGGCGGACGCGGCGGTACGGACGGCGACCAGCGCGGCCGCGGACGCCATCAAGGCCTCGCAGGACGCCGCCGCCGCGGCGCGCACCGCCGTGAAGCTGGCCGACGACGCCGAGAAGGACGCCGTAGACGCGAAGAAGCAGGCGGACGCGTCCGAGGCGGAGGCGGTCAAGGCGGTCGCGGGATCGGCGGACGCCGCCGGACACGCGTACACCACCGCCCAGGCGGCGGAGGACGCCCGCAACTCGGCCCTGCAGGTCGCCGCGCCGGCGAACGACGCGATCCAGCTCGGCTCGCCGTACCTCACCACCGACTCGGCGGCCGGACTCGTGGTGCTGTCCGGACAGTCGTCGAAGACGATCGCCGAACAGCAGCAGGCCGTGGCCGAGGCGCACGCCGCCAACGCCCAGAAGGCCGCCGCGCAGGCGCAGAGCACCGCCACCGCGGCGACCGGTGACGCGAAGGCCGCGTACACCATCGCGGCGGAGGCCGCCGGCCACGCGGCGGACGCCCGCGCGTCGGCCAAGGAGGCCCTGGGTTACGCGGCCGACGCGGCGAAGGCAGCGGCGGACGCCCAGTCGTCCCTGGCCCGCACGATCGACTACGACCAGCAGGCCACCGAGGACGCGACCGCCGCCGACAAGGCCGCCGGACGCGCCGAGGGCTACGCCGCGGACGCCCGCGACTCCGCCGACCAGGCCGCCCTCGACGCGGCTGCCGCCCGCACGGCGGCGGCCGAGGCCGAACAGGCGGCGAAGGACGCCCGCGCCGCGGCCGACCGTGCCGACACCGAGGCGACCGCGGCCGAGGCGGCGGCGAAGGACGCGCAGAAGTACGCGGACTCGGCGCAGCAGGCGGCCGACGAAGCCGGGCGCAAGGACGCCAACAAGCAGGTGCAGACCGGTGCTTCGACCGGCGTCGGGGGCGTGTTCTCCGTCATCGACGACATCAAGGAGACCGGGCAGCGCGAACAACTCCCCAACGAGTGCCACGGCCTGGACTGCAACACGCTGGTGTTCGTCGTGCACTTCGACGCGATCGTCAGCTACTACTTCTGCGTCGACCCGGACGTGCCCGCCACGGAAGCCGGCTGCCCGGCCGAGGACACCGTCTTCATCAAGACACTGCCGTTCAAGAACCTGACCAAGACGGTCAAGATCTCCGCCTGGGAGGTGACCAAGGACGTCTGGAAGGGCATCTACGACTCGATCATCGGCGACTTCACCGGCTGCTACCACAAGGTCAACGGAGACGGCAGCGGCAGCTACGGCGACTGCGCCTGGGCCGCCACCTGGATCCCGCTCGGCGGCCCGATCGCGAAGATCACCGAGGCGATCCGTGCCGTGGACGCCGCGATGCGCACCGGGGTAGGGGTCAGCGACGCGTTGAAGGCGCTCAAGGCGCTGGACGTCGACGCCCAGACGCTGGCCGACATCGAGCACTCCGTGGAGGTGTACGAGGAGGCGCGCACCGCGTGCAGGGCCAACAGCTTCCCCGGCACCACGGAGGTCGTCCTGGCCGACGGCAACCGCAAGGCACTGCGTGACGTGCGGACCGGCGACCTCCTGCTGGCCGCGGACCCGGCGACCGGGCACACCCGGGGCGAGCCGGTCACCCGCACCTTCCGCCACGCCACCGCCGACCTGGTCGACGTCACCCTGACCGTGGGCGGGCGCCTCACCAGCACGCCCGGGCACCGGTTCTTCGTCACCGGCCGCGGCTGGACCCTCGCGTCCGACCTACGGCCCGGAGACGCCCTGCGCGGCCCGGACGGCGCTCTCCGCATCGTGGCCGCGCTGCTCGACCGGCACGAGGCGGCGCCGCGGACCGTGTACGACCTGACCGTGTCCGGCCTGCACACCTTCTACGCGGTGGCGGGCGACAGCCCGGTCCTGGTCCACAACTGCAACGACCTCGTCTTCGACCAGGGGGAATTCACCGGACTCGCCCACACGCTCGACGAGCACACGGCCGGTCGCGTGACCATCGAGAGAGCCAAGGAACTGGCCGCGGACAAGACGAGGAAGATCGGGCGTCTCACTCCGAACTCGCTGTTCACCGACCAGGAGACAGCCCAGAAGGTCGTCGACTACGCACTGGCCGACCAGGCGAGCAGGATTCGCACGTGGCTCCGGGGATCGAAGCAGGAGCTGGACTGGCAGGGTTTCTTCGGGGCGAAGGACTCCTCCCTCGGCAAGGCCGTCTACCCGAACGGGGACATGGAGGTCGTGGGCAACGGCTTCTACATCAAGCTCGTGCGGGCCAAGGGGCACAAGGCCGGCTACTACGTCCAGACGTGCTATCCGAAGTAGAAGCATCCGAAGCAGAAGCAAGGGAGGTCAGACGCGGTGCCACGCTTTACGGAGTTCGACTTCGGTGTGTCCTGGGTGATGGGTTTCTTCCATCAGGACGGGACCCACGACGGGGACACGGCCGCCGAGATCGTCGCGAACCACCTGACGGGGTGGAGCGACGAGGCGGCCCTGGCGGTACGCCGTGACGCGCGAACCCTCGGCAACCTCCCGTCGGAGACGCTGGAGGTGCTCTGGAACGCCGGGGCGGAGTACCTGCCGAGTTTCGAGACACGGCTCGGCAGCGGGGCGGAGTGGACGCGGACGGTCGTCGACCTCTGCGACGCCCGGCTGTCCACGGAACCCGACGTACGCCCCCTCACGGGAGCGGACACGGAGGACGGCACGGCCTGCCTCGACGCGGTCGTCGCCGAGATCGAGGAGACCCGGTTCCTGACGGCGGAGGTACGGGCGGCGCTGATCGACTGCGCCCACCGCTGCACTCCGGACCTGGCGTTCCGGGTGCTGTTGAGAGCGATGCGCCACGTGCGGAAGGCCTCGCTGTCCCCGGACCAGTACGGGCGACTGGAGGCCGTCGGATCGGCCCTCCAGTACGGCGAGTTCGTGGTCGACAACGTCAGGTTCCTGGTCGAGGAACCCTGACGGCGACCGAGGAGCCCGCACTCGGCCGAGTGCGGGCTCGTCGCTACGCCTTCGCGGCGACCGGGGTCGGCTCGGCGAAGTGACCCTCCAGCTCGCGGCTGATCTTCCGCTCGACGAAGAACGCGGCCGTCGGAATCGTGCCCGCGAGGAGCACCCACAGCTGCTTGCCGACCGGCCACTTCGCCTTGGAGCCCAGGTCGAAGGCGAAGAGGAGATACACGACGTACAGCCAGCCGTGCGCGATGGCGACGACCTCGGTGAAGCTCCCGGCGCCGTCGATCTTCAGGAGGTACTTGGCGATCATGCTCAGACACAGCAGGACCAGCAGCACACCCGTGGTGTACGCCAAAACGCGGTAGCGGGTGAACACGCTCTTTTTCATGAGGACGAGCGTAACGACCGGTTCCGGGCGATCTTTCCCCGGGTCGGCGGCCCGGGTCAGTCCTCGTCGAAGTCCGCCGCCGCGACCCTGAGCGGCCGCAGCATCGCGAAGATCTCCCCGCACTCCTCGGCGTCGTAGGCTCCGAGTCCGAAGTCCATCTCCATCAGGTCGCGCGTGGCCGCGTCGCAGACCTCGCGGCCCTTGTCGGTGATGGAGGCGAGGGTGCCGCGGCCGTCGTTGGGGTTGGGGCGCTTGTCGACGAGACCGGATCTGACCAGGCGGTCCACGGTGTTGGTCACGGACGTGGGGTGCACCATGAGCCGCTCGCCGATCTTGGACATCGGCAGCTCGCCCGCCTTGGAGAAGGTGAGCAGCACCAGCGCCTCGTAGCGCGCGAAGGTCAGTCCGTACGGTTTGACGACCGCGTCGACCTCGGCGAGCAGGATCTGCTGGGCCCGCATGATCGAGGTGATGGCGGCCATGGACGGCACGTTTCCCCAGCGCTGTTTCCAGTGTTCGTCGGCGCGGGCGATGGGGTCGAAAGGGAGACTGAGCGGCTTCGGCACGGCACCAGACCTTACCGGCCGGTCACATCGTGGTCAGCCCCGTCTCGCCCATCGGTCCTGCGGGCTTCCACGGCGAGCAGGGCGCAGCAGACCGTGCCGAGCGCCCCGGCTCCCACGGCCGCCCCGCGCACCCCGGCGAACTCGGCGGCCACACCGGCCAGGGCCATGCCGACGCCCTGGATGGTCATCAGCCCGGCGGTGAGCAGGGTCATGGCCCGGCCGCGCAGTTCCTCGGGCACGTCCCGGACGAACCACTGGTCGAGGCCCAGCGTGTACGCGGACCCGGCGCCCGCGACCACCAGCAGTACCAGCGAGAGGGCCAGGCCGGGCCGGCCGGCGTAGCCGAGGTAGGGCAGCAGGGTGCAGCAGACCAGCGGGAGCGCGATCCGCGCCCGGGTGGCGGGGCGCAGCCGGGAGCCGGCGTACAGCTCGCCGGCGATCGTGCCGACGGGCAGGGCGCACATCAGCAGCCCGAGCCCGGTCGAACCGACGCCGAGTTCGGCCGCGTAGGGGGCGGCGAGCGCCTCCGGGGCGACGGAGAACATCGCCGGGAGCCAGAAGAGCAGGAGCAGCGCCCGGACCCGGCGGTCGGCGAGGACCTGCCGGGCGCCCTTGAGGGAATCGGCGAGCAGGGCACCTTTGCCGGTGCCGCGGGCGGGGCGGCGGCGGGTGCCGAGGCGCAGCAGGGCGGCGGAGGTGAGGAAGGTGCCCACGGTGATCAGCAGGGCGTGGCGCGGGGAGACCACGGTGAGCAGCAGGCCGCCGAGTCCGAACCCGACGAGCACCGCGCTCTGCGACACGATCCGCAGCAGTGAGCGGCCGAGCACGAAGAGGTCGCCGTCGCCGAGGATGTCGACGAGCGTGGCCATCCGGGTGCCCGCGAACACGGGTGAGACGACGGCGAGGGCGCAGCGGAGCAGCAGCAGGACGGCGATGCCGGTGCCGGGCGTCACCATCGCCGCGACGCAGGCCGCGCACACCAGGTCGCAGACCACCAGCACCCGCCGGGCCGGATACCGGTCGGCGACCCCGGCGAACAGCGTCCCGCCGATCAGATAGGGCAGGAAGCCCACCGCGAACGCGAGCGCGCTCAGCAGGGGCGAGCCGGTGAGGTCGTAGACGAGGACGGAGAGGGCGATCTCGGTGACGACCACGCCGAGGAGGGAGAGCGCGTGTGCGGCGAAGACGATGCGGAACTCGGGGACGGCGAGGACGCGGCGGTAGCCGGTGGGCGGAGCGGGAGGGGCTTGGAGCATGGACAGCAGCGTGCTCGGCGGCGCTGCGGCGTCCTAGAGTTTCGGACAGAGCCGAATCTTCAGGCTCTCAGGTTCTTCAAGTTCTCAGGTTCTGCAAGGCCGGATCTTCTGGGGGGGGGTGGGGCATGCCGTCGCGGCTGTATTTCGGGGAGGACGACTTCCTCAGGTGCCGGTTCGCGGTGTCGCCGCTGTGGGAGACGCAGGAGGTGGTGCGCACGCTGAAGCGGCCGGAGCGGCACGGGTATCACGCGCCCTGGCTGCGGCGGATCGGTGCGGCGGCGGCCGGTCTCGATCTCGCGCCGCTGTGGCTGCTGATGCCCCAGACCGGGCACTGCCCCGACTGGCTGTGTCCGCCGCCGATCGGTCCCTCGGCCACCTTCGAGCAGGAGATCGCCGCCGTCCGCGCGGCCGATCCGGCGCGGGCGCGGGAGGACACGGCCCGGTCGCTGGCGGACACCCCGGGCGCTCTGGAGTCCGCGCGGGGCCGGGCCTGGCTGCGTGAACCCGCCCGCATGATCGAGGAGTTGGCGGACGCGATGGAGGCCGTCTGGCACACCCTGGTCGCGCCGGACTGGCCGCGGCTGCGCGCCCTGCTGGAGGCGGACATCGCCTTCCACTCGCGCCGGCTCGCCGAGGTCGGGCTCGGCGTGCTGCTCCCGGAGATCAGCCGGGACTGCGGCTGGGACGCCGGGACGCTGACCGTGAGCTTCCGGGGCGAGCACGAGCGTCTGCTCGGTGGTCAGGGGCTGGTGCTGCTGCCGAGCGTCTTCATCTGGCCGAACGTGGTGAGCACCTTCGAGCCTCCCTGGCAGCCGACCCTCGCCTACCCGGCGCGTGGCATCGGCGCCCTGTGGACCGAGCCCGCCGACCACACACCGGACGCGCTGCTACGGCTGCTGGGGCGCGGCCGGGCCACCGTGCTGGCCGCGCTCGACGAACCCGCCTCCACGACCGCCCTCGCCCACCGGCTCCGCCTCGCGCCCTCGTCGGTGTCCGCGCATCTGACGGTGCTGCGCGACGCGGGCCTGCTCACGGCGCGACGCTACGGCCATCAGGTGCTCTACGAACGGACACCGCTGGGGATCGCGCTGGCCTCGGGCGGCGACTGACCGGCGCGCCAGGGCCCGGCACGGTGCGCGATCGTCCACAATGCTGACGAATCATCACTTAATGTCCCCTCGCGCAAGGGAGCGACATGTCCCGGCTGATCCGCACGTTCGCGGCGCTCACGGTCCTCGGGCTCGCGGTGGGCTGTTCGTCCGCGTCCGACGTCGACGAGGCCTCCGTCGCCGGTGCCCGGTCCAAGGGGCCGATGGGCGACATGACCTTCTGGGTCGACCCGTCGAGCCCGGCGGCCGAGCAGATCCAGATGTGGGAGCGGGAGGGGCGCAAGCAGGACGCCGCGCTGCTCAAGCGGATCGCCGAGGAGCCGACCGCGCTGTGGCCGGCCGGTGAGATCGACCCCGGCCCGGTGATCAGGGCGGCGACCGCGTCCGCGCGTCAGGAGGGGCGTACGGCGGTCTTCGTGGCGTACGACATTCCGCACCGGGACTGCGGTCAGCACTCGGCCGGCGGGGCCGGGGACGCCGATGCGTACCGGGCGTGGATCGGGAAGTTCGCCGACGCGCTGGGGGACGCGAAGGCACTCGTGGTGCTCGAACCCGACGCCGTCGCGCACATGGTGGACGGGTGCACTCCCGGCGAATACCAGGGCGAGCGGGAGCAGTTGCTGAGCGAGGCGGTCGTCCGGCTGAAGCAGCAGTCCGGGACGAGGGTGTATCTCGACGCGGGCAACCCGTCCTGGATTCAGGACTCTTCGAAGCTCGTGGAGCCGTTGAAGCGGGCCGGGGTCGAGGAGGCCGACGGGTTCTCGCTCAACGTGTCCAACTTCCAGACGGACGCGGTGACGAAGAAGTACGGCGTCCAGCTGTCGCGGGACCTCGGCGGCAAGCACTTCGTCGTCGACACCAGCCGCAACGGCAACGGGCCGCTGGCCGGCGCCTGGTGCAATCCGCCGGGCCGGGGTCTGGGCACCCGGCCGACCACCGACACCGGGGAGCAGTCCCTGGACGCCTATCTGTGGATCAAGCGGCCCGGCGCCTCGGACGGCACCTGTGAGGGCGGTCCGGATGCCGGCCAGTGGTGGCCGGAGTACGCCTTGGAGCTGGCGCGCAACTCCAAGGCGTAGCAAGGCAGTTCAGTTCGCTTCAGTTCATTGCGGTCAACTTCACTGCACTTTGATCCACTTGGCCTCCGACGGCGTGCCCTGGGCGTCCGTCACGAAGAGCATGTACCAGCCGGGCGGCACCAGGGCCCGGTCGTTCGGGACGTCCACCGTCACCGACTTGCCGTCCTTGACGATGCCCAGCTCGATGGAGCGCTGCTCGACGTCCGTCGTGTGGGTGACCGAACTCGGGCGCATCAGGCGGGCCTTGACGACGCGGTCGGGGTGGTCGGTGCGGAAGGTCGCGCGGTGGTGCCGGTCCAGGGTCTCCGGACCGTCCTGCAGTACGGGCCTGTTGGTGCCGTTCTTGTGCAGCGCGGGCGGGGTGAAGATCTCCATGCGCTGCTCGAAGTGGCCCAGTTTGGTATTGGCCTGGTCGTCGAAGAGCGGGTCGGAGCCGAACGTGACGACTCTGCCGTCGGGCAACAACAGTGCCTCGGAGTGGTAGTTGCGGCCGACCATCGGGGCGGCGGCCTCGCGGAAGGCGTTGCCCTTCGGGTCGTAGAACTGGGCCTTGTGGATGTTGCTGGCGCTGCGGCCGCGGTAGTCCGAGGAGCCGTTGGTGGTGAAGACCGAGTCGTCCGGCATGATCACGCTGTTCAAGTACCGGGTGCCCTGCGGGAGATCGGGGCCGTCCTTGAAGACGGGGCTGTCCTGCTTGAGGTCGACGACCGCCGTGCGCGGGGTCGACTTCTTGGACTCGCCGACGCCTCCGCCACCGAGGATCATCACCTTCTGGTCCTGGGCGGGCGGCAGGAGGAGCGAGGACGAGGTCTCGGTCTCCTCGGGGTCGCGCAGTCCGGCGACCTTGGTGAACTTGTTGGTCTTCAGGTCCCAAAGCCCGGGCTCACGGCCCTTGTTGGCGGGTCCGTAACCGGCGTTGGAGGCCGGGTAGAAGAGCTTGCCGCCCTTGGTGAGGAAGAGGGCCGGGTAGGTGGGGAAGTAACGCTTGGGGCCCGGGGTCCACTTCTTGGTCTTCGGGTCGTAGATCTCGTTGTCGCCCTGGTCGATCACGCCGACGTCGTCGAGGCCGGAGACGGCGAGGACGCGGCCGTCGTCGAGACCGACGAGGGTCGGGTACCAACGGGCCTTCTCCATCGGGTCGACGGAGATGTACCGCTCGGCCTTCGGGTCGAACTCGTAGGCGGCGCGGATGCCTTGGTAGTCCTGCTTCTCCAGGGTGATCTTCTCGGAGAGGCCGTACGTGTTGTTCGCGTCCTTGCCCTTGAGGCCGACGATGTCGTACTGGGCCTGGTTCTCGGTGACCGACATCGGGCCCGCCTCGGTGGCCTCGACGAAGACGCGGACCTCGCTCGCGGTGACCTTGGTCTGCCAAGGCTGCATCGCACCGCGGGCGTTGTACGTCACCTTGAACTCGCGCTTGGCCTTGGGGACGGTGACGTCGAACTTGGTGACGTAGTCGACGCCGGCCGGTGAGCGGAAGACGGTGCCCTTCTTCAGGAACATGGCCTTGTTCGGGCTCTCGTTCTTGACCCGCATACCGCCGCCGGCCCGTTTGACCTCGCCGTCGAGGAGTTCGTAGCGGGCGGTGCCACCGGCCACCAGCAGGTTGCCGCTGGGGAGTTGGCTGTGTCCGCCGCAGAAGAAGTCGACCGGGGTCGGGATCTTCTTGAAGGTGTTGGCCTTCGGATCCCACAGCACGGTGTCGAAGGACCCGGCGTTGAACTTCTTCTGCTCATTGCCGGACCCCGCCACGATCAGCACCTTGCCGGTGTGCAGCAGCGAGGCGTGGATGGCGTTGGTGCGGTACTCCTTCGGGATGTCGATCTGGTCCCAGGAGCCGTACTTGGCCATGTACCCGGGCCGGGTGATCTTGTACTCGTGGTACTGCTCGCCGGCGAAGTCGAGGGCGGCCGGGGCGTTGAGACCGGCCAGGACGGCGATGCCGCCGATGCCGAGGACGGTCTTCCTGGTTTTCTGGGACGGCTGGTACGCCATGGTCTAGTTACCCCCTGTCGTGGTGCTGGAGACGGACGGACCGGCCCCGGTGGTGGCGAGCGCGGGCTCGGCGGTGTCGAGGGTGCGCGCGCCACCGAGCAACGACCGGCGCTCCCGGCGCTCCTTGAGCAGCGAGCCGACCCAAACCCCCAGCGGCGCAAGGGAGATGACCATCGCGAGGACCGCCCAGGTGCGCATGGCCGCGTGGGTGTGGTCGAGGATCACCGAGGCGGCCAGCGAGGTCGCCAGGAGGATCGCCCAGAAGAGATGGATCCGGAAGGTCATCACCCGGTCCGGGCTGGCGTCGCCGCCCTTGGGTGTGACGACGAACCGACTCGGCCGACGGATGAGCGCCTCGCCAAAGGACTTGAGGTAGATGGGCGCGGAGAGCGCCGACATCGCCATGCCCGCGAGACCACCGGACCCCTCCGGCTCATGCGGGGAGACGTTGTGCCGCCGGTTCCAGAGATAGAGCCCGATCTGAAGCGCGGCCGCATCGCTGTAGAGCATCAGCCACACAGAGGCCGCGACCTGCGTACCGGACGCCCCGAACCATAGGAACAGGAAGCAACTCATGATGCCCAGCAGCCAGTTGACGGCCGTCATCGGGTAGTAGACGAGCATCATCGTGTACGAGAACAGCCGCCCCGGAGGCATCGTGAACGGCGCCTTCCAGTACTGCTTGATGAGCGTCTCGTACGTCCCGCGCGACCACCGCATCTGCTGCGTGAAGAAGTCGGTCCAGGAGGCCGGCCCCTCTCCGACGGCGAGCACGTCGGGCGTGTAGACGGACCGCCAGTGCGTACGGGTCAACGGGTTTCGGTGCCGATGCAGCTCGAAGCCCGTGGCCATGTCCTCGGTAATGGAGTCGTACAGCCCGCCGATCTGCTTGACGGCGGCCATCCGTACGACGTTGTTGGTGCCGACGAACATGGGGGCGCGGTAGCGGTTGCCGGCGCGCTGGATCAGCGCGTGGAAGAGGAACTGCTGCGACTCGGCGGCCTTGGTGACGGGGTTGTGGTAGTTCCCGTACACCTGCGGTCCTACGACGAAGGCGACGTCCGGGTCACGGAAGTAACCCATCATCCGCTCAAGGAAGTTGGGGAGCGGCACATGGTCGGTGTCGACGGAGGCGAAGAACTCGTAGTCGCCGCCGTGCATGGCGATCCAGGCGTTGTAATTCCCGTGCTTCGTACGGGCCTTGTGGACACCCTTGGGGCGGTTCCACTCGGGAACTCCGTGCCGCGTGAAGTGCCGTACGCCCAACTCGGCGCACAGGGCCTTGGCTTGCTCGTCGTCACCCTCGTCGAGAAGCCAGACGTCGACCGGCCCGGTGTGGGTCACCTTGACCGCGCCTTCAAGAGTCGCGCGGACCATGGACAGAGGTTCCTTGCCCGGGACGTACGTCGTGAGGAAGGCGACGCGGGTGCCGGGGGCGGGGACGACGGGGATCGGGTCGCGGGCGACCAGCGTGGCGTGGGCGACGGAGGCGACGTTGACGACCATGAACAGCTCGATGAGACCGATGGCTATCAGCATCGTGACGTCGAGCCCGACCATCCACTCCTGACCGCCCTCGCGCTCGACCCAGTGGGAGGGCCAGACAAGATAGACGAGCAGGGCGGCGGTGAGCACCGGGGCGAGGCTCATCAGGAGGACAGCGCGTATTCGGTGGGGCTCGCGCGAGAGGAGCGAGGTGTACTGCACCTGGTACGACGCACCGGACGGCTCGGTGAGCGGTCCGGCCAGTCGGCTGTAGGTGTCGTAGTCGTAGCCCTCCGGCCGCACAGCGCCCTCCAATGATTGAGGAGTGATCGACGCCCGGGGAGCGAGGAACCGTGGAGTCCGAGTGGAGACCGTGGAACCGAAGATCGACCGGGCCGATACCCACACACAAGTGGACATATTGGGGCGTGTCGAACTGGGTGCGTCCAGGTGGGTGGGGAGTTGCCCCCGGCGGTGGAACGGGCGCCTCCGGCGGTGGAGCGGGGTTCGGGGGTGGCTCGGGGAGAATGCCCCGGTCATGATCCTCAGCAGCGTCCCGGAGGCACCCGCATGCACGACACCGCCGACCTCATCGCCGAGACCTACGCGCTCGGCGCCGGACCGTGGACGTTGACGCCCGTCACGCGTGGCGCCCTGGGCCAGATCTGGAAGCTGTCCGGCAACGGTTCGGGGCCGGGCTCGTCATGGGCCGTCAAGGAGCTCCTCTTCGGCTGCGACGAGGACCAGGTCCGCCGGGAGGCCGCGTTACGGGAGGCCGCGGAGAAGCTGGGGATCGCATCGCCGCGGCTGCTGCCGAATCGGAAGGGGGCGTACGTCTCCCACCTCGACCGCGACTCCGACTCCGGCTCTTCGGGTGGGCCCCACGTCAAGCTGTACGACTGGATCGACGGCGCCCCCGCCGACGTGTCCGACCCGGACGTGCTGGACTGGTTCGGGCGGACCATGGCGCTGCTGCACAGGGCGGCCGAGGGCGAGAGTGTGATGCCGTCCGCCTGGTACGAGCGGTGCCCGGGGGACGACGAGTGGGCAGTGCTGCACGCGGAGGTCGGGCGGGCGGGGATGCCGTGGACGGACGAGCTGGGCCGGTTCATCGCCGGCTCCGCAAGGGAGTTGGCGCACTGGGTGACTCCGTCCGACCCCGGTGACCTGGTGACGTCCCATCTCGATCTGCAACCCCAGAACGTCCTGGTGGGCCGGGCCGGTCCCGTCCTCCTCGACTGGGACAACGCCGGATCCGCGTCTGCGGAACGGGAGTTGGCCCGCGCCCTGTTCGTGTGGTCCGGCGGGAACGCGGGGGATGTGGAGGCGGGCGTGCGGGTGGCGCGGGCGTATCGGAGTGCCGGGGGGCGTGCCGTCGTACAGGGCCCGCAGTCGTTCTCGATGCTCTTCGCGACCGCGCTGAACTATGTGCGGGTGCAGGCAGAGTGCGCGATCGACCCGGAAGTGACCGCAGAGCAACGGGAGTTCGCGAGCGGTCAGGTCGTCGCTTCCCTGGGGCAGTTGCCGGATCTCGGGTCCGTCTCCCGGTTGAGCACGGCGCTGGAGCGGGTGTGGTGACCGACTACGGGGCTGTGGTGGGGAGTTGGGGATGACGGTTCTGGTGTCGGTGTGGGGAGCGGCTCCCGGGGTCGGCAAGTCGACGCTGTGCGCCGGGCTGTCCCGGTCGCTCGCCGGCGCGGGGCTACGGGTGGATCACTTCCGCGAGGAGGAGATCCTGAGCCGGCCCGAATTCGCCGCGGTGGCCGAGGAGTTCGGAGCGACGGGAGCGGTCGGTCTGGAGACGCCGGCCGCGGCGACGGAGCGGTATGTCGCTTCTGTTCTGGCGGCCGGCGACGACGTGGTGGTCGCGGACGCGCTCGTGCCGTTCGTGCCGACGTTGCTGGCGATGGGGCACGGCGAGGAAGCGATCGACGCGTTCATGACCGACCTCACGGGCGTACTGGCCCCGGTCCGCCCGGTGGTGGTCTTCCTCGACGGGGACGCCGGGGCCGCGCTGTCCCGGGCCGTGGAACGGGAGGGGCCGGAGTGGCTCGACCGGTACGTCGGGAAACTCGCCGCGTATGAGGTGAGCCCGTCGGTGTCCGACCTCGCGTCGGCGGTGACGTACCTGGGGCGCGAGCGGGCGGTGACGCTCGATGTGGTGCGGCGGTATGGGTGGGGGCTCATCGTGGTGGAGCGGGTGGATGAGCTGACGCCGAGTGAGGTGCTGGGGGCGGTGGAGCAAGGCCTTAAGCCATGGCTCCCTCAGTTGCCCTGACTTCGGGGGCGGCGGGGCAAGGCCTCAAACCCTTGCTCCCCCAACTCCCCCAGCTCCCCCAACTCCTCCGACCTCGCCGACCCGCCCCCGCCGGACGGCGCTCGCCCACTTCGCTACTCCGCCAGGTGTCGCTCGACCGTCTCCACCTTGGACGTGAGGCCGTCCGTCACGCCGGGACGGATGTCCGCCTTGAGGACCACGGAGACGCGCGGGGCGCGTGCCTCTACGGCGGCGACCGCGCGCTTGACGACGTCCATGACCTCGTCCCACTCACCCTCGATGCTGGTGAACATCGCGTCGGTGCGGTTCGGCAGGCCGGACTCGCGGACCACGCGGACGGCGTCGGCGACGTACTCCCCCACGTCCTCGCCGACACCCAGGGGCGTCACGGAGAAGGCGACGATCATGCGTTCACGATCCCTTCCTGGCGGGCGCGGGAGGCGATGACCGCGTTCTCGGCCTCGCGCTTGAGCTTGCGCTCGGCGAAGAAGCCGCCGGTGGGCAGCACGGAGAGGATGAAGTAGAAGGCCGCGGTCTTCGCGCCCCACTTGGTGCGGTTCCAGGCGTCGGCCCAGAAGAGGACGTACAGGATGAAGAGGACGCCGTGGACCATGCCCATGACGGGCACCGCGTTGAAGTCCGTGGTCCGCTTCAGCACCGAGCAGACGAGCAGCAGGAGGAAGGACACGGCCTCGGGGGCCGACACCAGACGGAGGCGGCGGAGGGCGGTGGCGGTCTTGATGTCCACGGGTCACCTTCGGTGAGGGAGACGTCCACAGTTTGTGAACGCGAGCACAAACGTTCACCCATTGTGGCAAACGGCCGAGCGGGCCGAGACTGGGGGTCCGCAGCCGAGCCCCGGGAGTGCCCGTGCAGTTCGTTTTCTTCATGACGCTGCCCGGACTGGTGGTCCTGCTGACCGCGCTCGCGTTCCTGGACCAGCTGCTCCTGAAGATGGGCCGCGCCGGAATGCTCCCCTGGCGGAACGCCGGGCGACAGGGCCAGATATCCGCGACCGGCTTCGAGCAACTCCACGCGAGCCTGTCCCCGGGCAAGCAGACCGAGCTGAAGGAACGGCAGAGCGCCCTGGTGATGCGGGACGACGAGGAGGACGGGGACCCGCCCTGGTCCACGGTCGACCTGCACGCGGGCACGGCGGTCATCCGGCTGAACAGGTCGCGCGACACGGCGTAGCGCCGGGCGTCGATGTCGTACTGCCGATGCCGTACTGCCGATGTCGTCCTACGGCCCGGCGTCACGCGGCAGCACCGCCCACCGATCCGCCGGAACACCGCCCACTGGCACGTGGGAGCACCGCGCGCCGGCACGCTTGGGCACGGCACACCCTGGGGCCACGCCGCGACACGCCCTGAGGGCGCCCCGGGTCCGCCCCTGTAACGAAACCCCGAGCCCACCCCGGGTCCGCGCCCGCGACAAACCGCAGTCCACCCCGCAACACGTCCTGGGCCCACGTCAGGTCTGCGTCGCACCAAGTCGTCGGCCCGGCCCGGGTTCCACCCCGCGACCTGCCCGCCTGCCCCAAGTCTTGGACCCTCCCCGGGCACGCCCCCACAACAAGCCCCGAGCCCAACCCGAATCCGCCCCGCGACCCGCACCCAGGCCCGTCCCAAGGCCCCCCCCCC
>Ga0307515_10000812_pt1 | contig 71896 bp, 69 predicted proteins | sample 17_EM_MG_FD_194513 | JGI IMG/M metagenome (GOLD analysis project Ga0307515, IMG submission 194513) | Populus trichocarpa ectomycorrhiza microbial communities from riparian zone in the Pacific Northwest, United States - 17_EM | ecosystem: Host-associated > Plants > Roots > Unclassified | place... | reverse complement strand
CATTCACTACACAGCAATTATTTTACTGAGAAAACCTCATAGAAGCATCTCTGGTGGAGTATTCTCACTCCCTACTCTTTCATAATTCTCTCTATTGTTGTGGTGGAAGTTTCGAATTTCCACATTCTGTGGGAGCGCCCGACTTTTGGTACCCTCCGAGTACATGATGTTAGAGATCTGATACACGGTGACTGCTGCAGGGGCTGATGCCTCCTGTATGTATCTCGAGTCTTTCTCCTTCTCTCTTCTCTGTACCATAGAATACACGCACACGGTTCTCCCCAACTTCCATATCGTAACAATAGCTGTTACATATCCTGTGGCAAGTGACTCAGAATGGCAAGTGACTCAAGAGTGGCGAAGCATCAAAGTATTCTCTCATAATTCTCTATATATAAATCGAGTCTTTCTCCTCTCCTTCTCTTCACCATATCATAGAATACACACACGGTTCTCCCCTAAGTTCTATAGCAACAATAGCTGGTTCAGATTTGTCGAGTGATACATTGTGACATACATGAATATACTTACTAAGTGCTTAAGGGATAGGTAGAGCTAATTTCGTTTCCAGGTCAAATTCTGATTCACTATGCCATATCGGATGTAGAGTGCTCTCGTTCCCAGATTTTCTCGTCGCGCGCAAGCGCTTGCCGGAGGCGAAAAGAAGTAGGTGGATTTTGAGCGCAGGTGTAGAGTATCGGGTGCAGATTTTTAAACATTTGACATATTTGCAAACTCCACAAGTGACAATTCCAGCACTTTATGTACCCGCCTTCTCTAATAATCATAGCCAAAAAGCAATTCCCTATCATGCGATATATGAAACAACCTTTCCACCGCCGCAATCGCTTCACTTGGTGTTTGGCTCTCCACCCTATAGCCTACACCGCCACCCTTCTCTACATCACCCTTGGTGCGAAAATTCATCTGGTGACAACATCGGCATGTTTCGTATTGGCCGTCTTCCAAAACTATGACGGACATGTGGCCAGGATAGCAATCAGAGTAACCACAAGGCTGAAGCTCTCCGTCAGAAATCACACGTCCCGTTTGCCGCTCCACGTTACCATAGATGCCAAATTGATCCCCGCAAATCTCGCTAGCATTGTGTCCACAGGCTGTTAATGAATCTTCCCATATTGAACCTAGCTGCCATATATATGCATAGTCGGATACTGTATATCCCAGTTTATTTTGAGCCCTAATGTCTCCACCCGCCTGGATCATAACGGAAAGGGCCTCGCGTAGATAGCTTATATCTGGCCTATGGAATCTGATTGCATGGCACTGATAAACAAGGTGGCCGAAGCGTTCGAACATAAGATGAAGAACAGTATTGCCGTGGTGGTTTTTCGCATTTGAACTAGCACCGCAATCTAGAAGGAGACCCAGTTTCCCGGCAAGATGCTCAGGCTCGCAGCCAATTGATAGGAGCAGAGGATTATTACCGCAATCATCCATGACTTCATCCAAGGAGAAGAATACCCTGTCCCGATCGATAAGCAAGCCCAATACCTCCTATGCCTGGTTAGTGCAGAATGAGAAGCGATGTAGTAGAGTGTACATTATCTCCAGATAAGATAGCATGCTGGAGTGCACTTGTCCCTTGACCAATCGCAAGCGTCGGGTCGGCGCCGGCGTCTAGAAGCAGCCGCTGAGTTTCTATATAAGGGCTAGGACAATGGTTGTCGCGAGCCATACGATCGAGATCGGTGTTGCCATTCCAATGCAATAGAGCAGGGCTGATGCGGTCAATTTTCGTGGTAGTTAGTAGCGTTTCTCGCGGGTTTAAGCATGCATGGTAGTCCCACGTACAAAAGAACGTCAGTGCCGCGTTCGGCCGCAATAGCATCTGGGTCAGCCCCATGCTCCAATAGAAATTTGCACATTGCTGGCTGGTTCCCAAAGCACGCATACTATGCTGGTCAGTAAGCTAGAGCATACTGGCAGATGGTAAAATGGAACCTCACATGGAGTAGTGTCCGTCCGGATGTATCACAGACTCCTAAAGCAGCTTGTCCAAGGCTGAGAATCTCAAGAAGACTATCCATGTTCCCGCACTGAACGAAACGAAAAACGTCAGAATCCTCAGGAATGACGGCCGATAACGATAGTGTTGGTCGAAGCGCGAAGCATCCAGTCTCTACAATTTTCTGCTGAATAGATAGTGATATCCGAAGCTTGGGTTCGGTATTGTTTGCCATGAGAGTTACAGTACCCGCAAATATCTCTTCACTGGTCGCTGTGTTCACCCCTTCCCGGCGGTGTCGAGCGAGCAGAGCAACGCTCCAGCTATCGGTTCTGAAACTGCTATACCGGGTTTCACAGCTATATCCTCCCTGTCCAGGACTCAACGGCAATGGGATGCGTGCTAGTACATCTTCAGTAACCCATATTTTCCATAGCGCAATGGCTAGATGTACAAACCAATTGTATCGAATGCAATCGACGAAGCGGCTATGAGCATTCCTCTCATCCTCTTTATGTCGTGAGATTTAATCTCGGTTTCGGGTAAGTCATCCGTGCGTCTGCGCTTTCTCTCGTTTCGCTGAATGGCGCCAACATCAGAGACAACCATTAGTATTGTCTCTAGGTCTGTAATGATTGATTGTGCTTCATCGGAATGAACAGAGGTTCCTTTCTTTGCTGCAAGCCTGCTGATTCGTGTGATGCTCTCGGAAATTTCGTCACTTGCTTTCATGCTTGCCGCCTCTTTGGCGGCAGGCTTATCTCGCGCATCCATTTGTACAGGAGTCGGTTGGATCTTCTGCAGTAATCCAATTATGGTACTAAACTGTTCCGTGGACAAGCTGGCGAGCTCCTGCATCTTATTTTGCACATTTTCTACTCCCCTAAGCGCCGCTTCTTGCCGTTTCTGACTTTGAATTTGAAATGACTCGGATTTGTTCTGGTTTCCCTCGGGAGTATGAGCCGGAGCGTCGAGCGTAGGTGTAAGTTCCCCGGAAATTGCATGGTAGTAAGAGCCTTTTGAAAGTGGGCTAACAGTGTCAAGCGTTTTAGAGGATTGGTTAAGAACGGAGGTCGCGGTAGTTGTGTTGATTGGTGGGCCAATTATTCGATCAGTATCTGGATTTTTATCTAACGCTATTCCTCTGGAACCAAATCAGACACCGCAAAACATGACTTGTGGAGCGTGAAGTGCCGCACGGGGTAAGACATTCCATCATAATTCACGGAAGGAAACCTACATTCCCATTACTCCTAATTGAGCGGAGAAGACATTAATATAGCGGTCCATATTTTTGGCCATGCTCAAAAAATCTTCCTCGCGAATCACTGCCTTAAGCCGTTTGCGAACCTTTGCCCACCGTTTATCCCCGGGGATGTTGCGTAGTTTTGATATTTTCGCTTCAAATACTTGGAGATCATCGGCGCACCGCGAAGTTAACGCTTTTAGTTCATCAAACGCGCCTCCTCTAGTCCGATTTCCGAGATCTCTGAGTTGTTTCAAGAGCCCACGTAAATCATCCATCAAATTAGTCAGCTCGTGGATATGTGCTGGTCCGTCTTTGATGCCACCGAGAACATCCTTTATAACCCTGGTTGATTGTAACGCTGCTGTGACGACGGCGATGATTCCCGCGGTGAGACTGAGGGGATCCATTTTGTGACGGGTATTGTTTCTTCGCGGTTGCGTTGGGGGACTGGAGTTACAGACTGAGACAGAAGAGCTGAAATCTTGGGGAGACGAGGGATTTTAAGAGATTCTATACTTCGCCAATACCAGTCTAAGCCACACCGTCAAGCGGGGCGCATTGTATGTAGAATACAGATTCAGACATCATAAATTGCTTTTTTTCGCAAGTACTCTTAACCCACTAAGAGTGTACTTGCTTCTTTCTTCTTTTGGTGCATGCTTCTCAAAAGTTACCCCTTTTACTCTACGGCCTCCATCGAGCACTCGACAGCAGTAAGGCTGATCGCGCGGCGTTTAGTATTCAGAACTGAGTGGCGGTATCATATGGTCATGCTGTTGCATCCTGGTCTGTAGCCGGCTACTTTTCGCTGCACGGCTACGCCCCGCCGTATCTAAGGCTGCATCCTCAGAATCACCTCCATAAATGGGGCTTCGATAAGGTGCTCTATCTACGGATGGGACTATTTCTACACATAGGGACCTCTCGCAGATTTCGCAGACGGGGTCGGTGCTCCATATCCCTCCACATAAAATCGGCCCCATCCATTACGTCTAGAGTCAAAAATTATTGTTACTTACCTAGGTAATGAAACTAAAACGACGGCAATGCTTATACCTAGACGGATGTGCAAAAACGAGAATTTAAACTCACAGGGTTGGTATAGCAGTGTTTTTGGTTCCTACTCATGCTTTACCAAAGACAGAAGTGTGAACCTACTACTTCGTCAATTTTTTAAGTATCCAGAAATCCAAAACCCTAACCCTTGCCAGTGTCATACCAAGAGTCATTATAAGCGCCCACGCTAATCAATACTAGTAATAATAAGCCGGGTTAGGGTTAGCTAATTTTCTGGATACTTAAAAAATTGACGAGTAAAGAGACACTAACTAGACCAAATCAATTATCAAAATATGTACAGTTTTCTTTACTTCTCATGCACTTGAAAGGACACGGAAGGGCCCAGCACGGGTGAATGCGGTAAGCTAATGCCATTATAGCTACATGCACAGCTTGATAGTTTATTTGTTGTAAGACCTTCATGCTGCCAAAATCCAAGTCATAGTTCGAATTTCCTTCACAATACTGTAGCACTGAGATTACTTACATGCTAGGCTCTTAATAAGTAAAGTATGCTCTAAGCACTCAAGTAGTCTTGAAGTGTGTGGTACACTTGCTTCAAGGGTGAGAGCACAGATATGACACAGGAAGAGATAGTGCAATAAGGGATTAATTGTAGCCTAACTCGCTCTAGTTTATTGCACAAATCCTTGTTTTTCACATCCGTCTATAAGCATTGCGGTAGTAACAGGTTCCTCTCACGGGATACTAGTCCCCGTTTGGGGGGCTGCGGCAGCTGGCATGACGGCCAGAAGCGCAGATGTGCCAAATATACTTCTTACTGAAGTACTCTTACTATATAATACCAGTACTACGTACCTACTTAAGTAGGTATGTACACATAGGGACAAATTAGTCGTTCCTGGTGGAGGTGTAGACTAGTAGCATAATGCTGAGTCCGAGCAGATAATGATACACTCCCTTCTGTTTCTTATGACCTTGTCCCCCCTTAGCCTCGTTTTAACCCTGACCCATGACAAAATTGGCATGTGGAGACATAAACCACCGGCCCCGTCTGTGAGAGGGGCTCCCATGTGTAGAAACGACCTCATCTACAGATGGGATAATTCTACGTAAGGGATGCAATAATGCTTCTCCTGTTGTCTTTAACATCCTTGATTATGCGGATGCAGTTACAATTACACCTCTGCAGGTATGTAACATAGATCAAATTAGCACCAAGTTGATCTTAGTAGTCAGTAAGTTGAAATTTCAGGCCTTTTGGCGCGTTTCTTATAGTAAGCTTAAGGGCTTCTTGTAACCAGGTTCGAGATACCCTCCTCTGCAGAACACCTGTGACTTCCTGCCCACCTAGGTTTGTATGCCTGATGTTGGAAGATAGAATGGGTCCAAGATCAGCTAGCACGAAATACATGCGAGTTAGTGACAGAATCGTCGAGAATCACTCCCCAGGCGTAATGTCAACTCGTCGGCCATGAAACATACCAAACAACATCGAACCGCCTCAATTGCAACTAACCGGAATTCCGAAGAATTAGATATAAGGTCTAGAATCTCATCTTTGTTCTACCCTTAGATACAATGAGGGTAGTTATGTGCATACCCGTAAGCAAAGTTACGGTATGGAAGGCTAGACAGGCGGGCACAACTGTTACACCCCATTCACGGATTTACCCCGCCCGGGGATGGGATGGCACTTGGTGTGATCCCTGAATGGGGCTCCCCATCCACAGAATCTGTGAACGGAGTGGTAACGGCTAGCGATTTCCTACCCTATGAAAATTCAAAAACACCTATAACATAACCATAATCACTAGGTGATTGTCTTGTGTCAAGAGATAGTATACTAGTATTACTTCTAGACTTTACTCACAGTGAATACTACTTATGCTACTACTCCTTCAATCAACCTAGACTACAGACAAGAGCTTGGAGCAGGGCAAGTGGAAAGCATTTTCACTGGGCTATTTTTTTCACTAATTACCAGATATGTAGTTGAAATTTGTTGGGAAATGTATGGTTATGATGGTGGTGGCGGTTGCAATCAGAACAGCTACCAACAAGCTCTGTACTGGGGCATGGTGATGGTGATGTGATAGCGGGAGTACAATTTGTATGAGCGATGACGCATAGTAGTACTGGTGATGGTGACAACCACTGTTCCACGCCCCATTCACGGATTCTGCCAATGGGGCGTAACACAACCACAGATGTTGAGCGCCTAAACCGAGTGCGCGTAGTAGATTCCTGAAAGAAAGGTTGGATATGAGTCTGAGACAGAAGGGCTTTGACATCTATAGTTGGACAGTAAAGACGAACATGAGGTCTCAACTAGACTACGTACTTAGGTATGCGCCAGTCGAGGTAAATATCACACTGCCCTTCATAAAATTTATAATCAATTAACTCTTCACCCCAAGGAAACAACAATCCCCATAACTTCCTAAGTAAAGTGATAAAAAAAGGTTTCCAAAGACTCACTCGTTTTTATTACGCACTCCTAAATAATGGCTATGAAATGTATGACATAGTAAAACCCGGGAAATAAGATTCTCATAGTATCGTTCCGTACTCCCCACGACATGACGCTTCTGCCCTGTCTTTCACATTGTATCTTCGTTTCCGGTGATGGCTGACGATATAGCACGATAATCTGATAGAAATATGCACAAACTAAAGAGTCCCAAAATACATCCACATTTCGATATGCAACTTCTGTCAGCCCACTATGATGTCTCGTCAAAGATCTCTTACGACCTGACGCTGCTAGAAGCTATGTCTCGCCTTTCTATAGTAGAGGAACGTGGGGGCTGGAGCTTGAGTATCGAGACTATGGCCTGGTGCCCATTTGCCTCTGCCAGGCGCAGTGCCGTCTTGCCATTATTCATTTTAGATTCGATATTGGCTCCACGGACGAGGAATAGCTGGGCCATGACCGTGCGTCCTTCCGGGCAGCCTCGTGCAGGGCCGTCATCCCGCGGGTATCGTCCTTGGTGCCGTAATCGAGGAGCAGCAGGGCTCTAGACTTATGTCCCTGCCGAGCTGCCCAGTGCAGAGCCGTCATTCCTTCGGTAACCGCGGCATTGATGTCGGCGCGCAATTGAAGAGCAGCCGAACCGTGGACTTGTGCCCGTTTTCAACTGCCCAACTCAGAGCCGTCATTCCCTCGATATCCTTCGCATTGATGTCGGCGCCGCGGTCGAGGAGCAGCTGGACTGTGGATTCACGCCCATTATTAGCTGCCCGGTGCAGTGCCGTCATGTAGTAGAACCCCCTCATGGCATTGATGTTCGCGCTGCGGTCGAGGAGCAGTCGGACCGTAGACTCGTGCACCTTCCGAGCTGCCCAGCTCAGAGCCGTCATTCCCCCACCACCCGCGGCGTTGATGTCGGCGCCGCAGTCGAGGAGCAGCCGGACCGTAGACTCGTGCCTCTTCCGAGCTGCCCAGTTCAGAACTGTCATTCGTTTGGTATCCGTGGCATTGATGTCGGTGCCGTAATTGAGGAGCAGCTGGGCCGTGGACTCGTGTTCGTTTTCAGCTGCTCCGGCAGTGCCATCTTGTTATCCCTTTCCTTGGCATTGATGTCAGTACCGTAGTCGAGGAACAGCCGGACTGTGGATTTGTGCCCATTCCGAGCTGCCCAGCTCAGATCCGTCATTCTGTCGGTATCCTTGGCATTGATGTTGGTGCCCCGATCGAGGAGCAGCCGGGCCGTGGATTCGTGACCGTTCTGAGCTACCTTGTGCAGCGCCGTCATGTCGAAACTCTGCTTGGCATTGATGTCGGCGCCGTGGTCGAGGAGCAGCCGGACCGTGGACTCGTGCCCGTTTCCAGCTGCCCAGTGACAGTGCCGTCATCTTGGAATGGCCCTTGGCATTGATGTCGGCGCCGCAATCGAGGAGTAGCCGGACAATGGCCTCGTGCCCGTTTTCAACTGCCCAGTGACAGTGCCGTCATCTTGGAATGGCCCTTGGCATTGATGTCGGCTCCCGCCCGGAGCAGCTCTCTGACTATCTAGATTTGCCCGTACGCAGCTGCGTGCAGCAGTAACCCGCACCCCCGAATAACCATGTTGGCAGATAGTCCATCCTGCAACAAAATTTCAAGTACTTTGCTCCTTCCATCGCGTACAACATTATCTGGGGACAACCACTGCTCAAGATTGTCTTCAGGGGAATCGATAGCTTTGTGCTTCAACAATTGTCTTGCAGCTCCTTGGTAGCCCCTCATTAGTAGTAACGAGAGAAGTGACCCTCTATCAGGTACAAAAATAGGTGTGCCGTGTGTGCCATGTGGTGCTCCTTGTAGGAAACCTTCGGCTGCTACTCTAACCATGGCGAGAAAAGGTCGACCGGGTTCAGGGTTGTCACTCTGAGGCTGGTATTGCTCCATTGCAAGAAGATGCCCGACGACGTCCGTGGTTGATATTTCCATGGCGATTAGGAGAAATAAGGCTCAATGGGTCTCCAAGCCCAAGGACTGGAGCTCACTGATAAAGGGAAAGAGGCATTGCCCATATACGAGCAAAATAACATAGAGTAGTTGCGCATCTGTAGTAGGTATGCTCTGTTAGCTATATCTAAGATAGAAACTAAACGTCGGTGATATCGAACCTAAAGATATCGGTAATATAATTCGGTGGCCTCCTACAGAAGTAACGTTGGAATTGCACCCGGGAGTATTTACATTTAAGGTTTCCACTACTGCCAGGTTAGTGTACCACATAGTGAAGTGTAGAGTCGCTAACAGCAGCTCCTGTTGCCGCTGACATACCCGTGAGATCTGCTAAACATCTCCAGCTCTGATCATGGATAACTAGGCGTGGTAGCTTCTGCTTCTTGTTCACTAGCAGTAGTACCAATGACGGAATGGCGGTTTTTTGCTGATCTGTCTGGTATTGGGCAAATCTGAGTTATAAGTCAGGTCTGTAGCTAACTGTTTAGGTTAAGATAATGCTAGGATTTTGCCTTTGAAACATAACATGTTCGTCTGTCATTATCCAAGATCGTACTTGGTCCTCCGATTTGGGTCCAGGTTGTAAGGTCGGTCTGCCTGCTTGCGTCTCCCAGATTTGTAGGTCACAATCAGAGATCTCAAGACTAGGAATCCGAAGATTCAAGTTTTCGATACGTCGGAAGGCCTCTCTTATGGTCTATGAGTATATGGGTTAGCAGCTTCAACATTTTGTAGCCAATACCTTTACGTACTTCTGCGAGCGCTTCCACTTCACTCCGAACAGAATCGTCGAGATAGCTAAGCTGAGGATGCAGTACAATAACATCGATTAATATCCAAGCGGCCTTGATGAGGGACAGATATCTATGTCGCGAATCAGTTCCGAGTCCGGTTCCGAGTCCGGTTCCTTTGGGTGCAGCGATTGAGTGAAGATCTATTTCAGACTGCCAAAATGAGTCGGTAGTGCCTTAGAAGAACGCCTATAACTTACTTTAAGTAGCCACCATCTTCCGGCCCCAATCCATTCATAAAGCCCTATCGAGGCCCAATGCTGCGAAACTTGGGCTTCCTTTTTGACGGCAGCACTAAAGGACGCTATGAATACTTCATCATCACCCAATCCTGGGTGGCCAGAAACACTTGGAAGCGATAAGCTACCAGTCTCTGATCGTCGGACATAGTCTTTGATTTCATTAACTCGCGTCTCGATCTTGATAGTCGTGGTTTCTAGGCGCTGTAGCGAAGAGCTAGGATAACCTCATCAATATCGATTCCTGACACAAGAAATGCTGAGGGACCGTACTTGCCAACAGAGGTAAGCAACAAGTTTATCACCCCGTTGTGATACACCAACTACAAAGTACGTAGGCACGAATTAGTAAGGGATTTGATGCCTGTCTAGACTCGGAGGTTCGCACCTTATTTCTGAGGGCATCTAGATCCGGAGCGTCCACGGAAAACCTGAACCTGTCTCGAATTTTCTTCCACGTGGGCCGTGAGGCAGCACCCAAGAGCTTGTCATACTTCTTGGATACTCTCTCCAACTCGTTCAGTGTATCTGCAACGCGGCTCATCATCTCGTTGACCATCCGAACTCGATCCTCCCCGGACCGTCTTAAAATCGACTCCTCGTCATTGATCTCCTCGTGTAACAACTCTATCGCCGAATGCAAGGTATTGATTTCCCGCCGGAGTAGCTCAATCTCTTGAGGCGCGAATCGGGCAACGCGGTAGTAGTCTCGATAAAGCCTCAATGCAAGCTGGCCTGTTCCCACGAAATCTCCTACACTGAAGCCAAAAGACATCACAAGCTGCTGTTTCGTTCTCTTCTATAATGTAACCGCGGTTCAGGATAAGCTAGTGTTGAAGGTGTTAGTAACTATAGATATCGCGAGGCTAAAGATAATGCAACAGAATGAGGCGCCGTTCTTGCACATGTATGCCAAGTCTTGTGTAACACAATCTCGCATACAGCCCAGGCGCCTTATTAGGGGCATGGGCACGCCCAGCGCCCACACCTAACAAGCTGCTAGCGGGGCACCTTGCACTGCACTAAGAAATCCCGGTATTTTTTCAAAATTGCAAGTTACTCAACAACAATACAATGGAGAGAAGATCGGAGACTGCAGTATGATAGGTAACTACAAGGCCTACATATGCATCCAAAAATCAAGTCAAATGGACCAATTTTGAGCAAGTTGAAAATGTGAGTGAGAGTCCATGAAGCTGGCGGATTTTTTGTCTTTCTTTTGACTCCCCTGTTTTATCACCAATTGTAAATCAAATTTGCTAGTAATGATATCAGAGCATATATGGCTTACTGGCTGTCAATTGGTATTGGTCTTGGCATATTTGGATGGGTGGTTGTTGTAATAGATACAATGTTGAAGTTACAATACTGGGAGGCACTCTACAATAGTATAACTCAGGGAATTTTTGCCCATATGACACTTTACACTATTTAGAAACCACCAAGCTGACCCTGAATAGTCTTCTGGTATGCATAAGAGACACTGGCAGCAAGGCCACAGAAGTCCAACCAGAACTGGTGGAGAAATTGAGTGGGGTAGATAGTCATCCTTCTTTTCCACCTGCCCACCTACCAACCACCCCCATAAGTCTGCCAATTCTTGGTCAAATTCCATGCACTTTTGCATAGAGTAGCTCTACTATATGTAAATAGATTCCGCATTATCCTTGGGCAGATACTAGAACTGTCTGTGAACTGGTTTAGGTCACTACATTTGAGTCATGAGCTGTCACTCATCACAGATGCACTTTACATGTTCAAATAGTGATGCTAGAGAAGCTTGATTGTATATTATCTAAGAGTGCCACAAGGCCATATATATATGAGTACAAGTGTGAATGCATGCGTACGCATCTATGTATAGACTTATCAGGCCAACATGTAATCTCCTGCCATACAAGCCTCATCTCTAGCCATACGAGACTCATCTCTAGCCATATGAGACTCATCTCTGGCCATATGAGACTCATCTCTGGCCACAGAAGACAGAGACCTATCATGCAATACTCCCCCTCTTGCTATATACCGTGGAGCAAGAAAACAGATAAGAAGAGATGGAACAAACACACAAACAAACAAAGTGATTCCCATAGTAGCCTCCTTAAAACCCTGCGAGAGTGAGCAGGGAAAGAGTACTACCGTAGCCTGAGGATGGCCATCCATAGAGAAACAAGGAAATCCGTGTGTCCAAAAGAAAAGTGATACAACCTTAAGTCCAACCTTAAATCTAATGTTAAATCGACGTCTATTACCATAGCCCCATTGCCTTTGCGAATTTCTCGTGCTTGTCCTTCGTCAAGGCCTTGGTTAGTATGTCTGCCACATTCTCGTTCGTGTGCACGTAGGAGTAGTCAACTACCTTGCGGGCATGGAGATCTCGACTATTGTAATAGCAAACATCGATATGCTTTGTGCGAGCTTTTATGATCCCAGTTGTGATATGACTAAGTACGCCCTGATTGTCGTAATTGATCGGGAGTGGAGATGTGTCTTTGCGGTGTATATCTCGGTTGAGCTGGAGTAGCCACTTTGCTTCACGGGAGCCTTTGGCACAAGCGGTGTATTCGGCTTCGAGGTTTGACATGGGGATGAGATCTTGCTTTCGTGACTGCCACGAGATAGCTCTGTTGCTGAGAAGGAAGACGTGACCACCTTGAGATTTGCGGTCAGCACTATCATTGGCCCAATCCGAGTCCGTGTAGCCAGTGAGTTGATCATTGCTGCCAGTGCTGCTGCTGCTAAAATGCAGTCGAAAGTCGGCGGTGGATTTTAGATACTGGAGAACTTATTTGGTGGCGGTGAGATGGCTGGTGAAAGGATGGGAATTGTATTAGCAAAGTGCAGCGACTGCAAATGAGATATCAGGCCGAGTTGCAAGTGCCGCATACATCAATGAGCCGACAATTGCCTGGTAGCCTTTGATATCTTTTAGTTCTTTCTCCCCCCAATCCTCAGCCAGATCTAGCTTTACATTAGGATCCATTGGAGTTGATGCACCATGAGCATTCTGCATATTGAATCGTTTGAGAATCATGGTGATGAAGGCCTTCTGGCCAAGACTGATCATGGTGCCGGTGCCGGTACCGTTTTCCTCGCGGTTGATTTCGATGCTGAGGAATCGGTGTGCTGGGCCGAGATTGCTGATCTTGTATTTTTCCGAGAGCCTGGCCTTGACTTCGATCACAGCTTTGGTAGCGTCTTCCGGGTACAATATTGAGATCTCGTCGACGTACAAAAGCATCAGAATACCATCGCTGCGGAGATAGACGTTGGGGTCGGCCAGGGATTGTTTGAACTTGAGAGAGAGCAAGAAGGTGTTAATATCATTGTGCCAAAGTCGTGGTGCTTGTTTGAGGCTGTAAAGTGCTTTCTTTAGTCGAACAACGATCGTAGGTGCGTTGAGGCCTTCCGGCCAGCCTTCAGGCAGCGTCATATAGATATCATCGTCATCGACCTCAGGATTGAGAAATGCAGTGACCACATCCAAATGATCGATGTTCCACCCATGCTTTCCGATGAGGGATATGAGATATCGAAAAGTCGTGAGTTTTCCGACAGGGGCATAAGTTTCTCCGAAGTCTGTTTGTGTGTAGCCTTTAATGACGAGGTGTGCTTTGTATCGTATGGTGCCGTCAGGATTGTGTTTCGTCTTGTAGACCCATTTGGAGCCAATTGGCTTGACTCACAATTGCCTTGCTTCCCGGGAGTTGACAGTTGTGAATGTGTTATTGAGCAGAATCGATGTGCATTCCTCTTCCATTGCTCGTTTCGAGTGGTTTCGTTGTGGGCTGTCCATGGCCTCCGCATATGTGAATGGATCGCTGTTGATGGATGATGATGCGAGAGCCTTTGCCATGATGATTAGTGCATTTGTGGAGATCTTGACCTGACCTCTTGTGATACGATTTGTGCATGGTGGTGGTGGGCATGATTGCTTGGTCATGGCCACCGTTCGGCGGGCTTTATCATTTTCGCAGCAGAGATGTCGATTGTGGACGACGGTTTCTCTGGACACTGGTGGTGCATCCTCCTTGTCAGGAGGACGTGATCTATCACCTGTACTTGCAGGGAGACTTTGACGGTTGTCAGCATCGGGCAGATTGTGATCTGTATCATCGTCAGTACAGTCATGATCACCACTTCCGTGGCCTTCACCTGTTCGACTGTTTCCTGGGTGGTCATGGAGAAGTCCATCTCCACCCGTTTCATTGTCTTGTGCTTGGAGAAGTCCATCTCCACTGTCGATTTCCTCAATATATTCCGTCTCTTCTGGTAGCTCAAAGATGTCTGTGTGGTCTCCGGGTAGACATGAAGCGTGAGTATTCCTCTCCTCGTCGAAAATGACATTCGACTGTGATCTTACTATTTGGAATGCCGGGTCTCATATTCTCCAAAGTGTAGTCGAATCGTGCATGTAACCGACGATCATACATGGCTTGGATCTTGGGCTGGATTTTCCATGGCATTGCGGCTCGGGGAGAAGTCGACTGGCGTAGCAGCCACATTGCCGAAGGTGGTGGAGAGGAGCTTTGTACAAGATTTCATTGCCATCATTGTTGTGAGAGGGCTTGCCAACTGCTTGCAGCATCTCATATGAAGTTGGATATGGTGCCTGATAGCCGTCGCGGTTGTCTCTTTTCGTTAGGCCTTTGTTTGGGGTTTGCAAGTGGAGGTAGACTGCAGTATTGACTGCTTCTCCCCGAAAGACAAGTGGCACCTGGGAGTCAATCATCATGGATCGTGCTTTCTCGGTGATGGTCTGGATCATGCGTTCGGCAACCCCGTTCTTATGGTGAGCGTAGGGAGGACATGGTTCGTATGTTGTGCCACGAGTGGCAAGCACCAGTCGGAAGGTTTTGTTGTCATATTCTCCGCGGCCATTATCACACCAAAATCGCTTCACTTCATATCCCATCAAGTCAACTCGGGCCAGAAATGATTGGTAGGCTGAGGTGCATGTCTTGGACTTTTTATCTGGAAGGACCCAAACAGAGGTGTAGCGTGTGTAATCGTCAATGAATAGGATATAGTAGCGATGGCCGGCGGAGGTGGGCGTGTAGAATGGTCCACACACATCTGAATGTATGAGTTCAAATGGCTTTGTAGTGCGCTTGGTCTTGACTTTGATGATCTTCTGCTTGTGCTTGGCCTGATGCATGCGGTGCACATTGAGTCGTCTTTTGTATATCCATCAATTAGAGATCGTAGGGCAGTAGGATTAATGTGGGCTAGACGGCGATGCCACAGTCGTGATTCTGAGATTGTGAGAGGCTTCCGTGTGGTCTTTGTGAGAGGTACGGTGGTAGGTGGACCTTGAGGTACGGTGCTGGCTGCACTTGGAGAGGCGGTGTGGAGTGAGCTTGTAGTAGTAGACTTGGTGGAGTGCGCAATTGATGGTACGGTGATATGTGCGCTCAATGATGGTACCGTGGTATGTGCGCTCGATGATGGTATGGTGGTATGTGCACTCGATGAATGCGTGGTGATGTGTGCGCTCGATGATGGTCTTTTTCTCTTCTTCTTTCTCGAAGTGGACTTCGTAGACATGCTTGGTACTATCGAAGTGAGTGCAGTTGCGGGAGATATGATATAGAGGTCATTGACCCGATTGCCTGTGATGGTGATTGATGGAGATGATATGGAGCACTTGCCACGTCCAAATGTGGATGTGTACCCGGCTGTGTCCAATTGATTGATGGAGAGAAGCGAGAGCCGGAACGTAGGCGTGTAGAGAGCATTGACTTCGTACTCCTGTGAAACGTTAATGAGTCCATGATGGCTTACTGTGACTTTGTTATCATCTCCGAGCTCAATGACTATTGGCTGACGAAGTTTCTTTATTGAGTTGAATCTGGTGTGGTCATTGGACATATGGTGAGATGCTCCGGAATTGATGACCCATGCAGCTGGAGCAGAGGCTGCAGTGAGAGCGGTCGCGTTGTCGACCAGTAAGATTAGGTCACGATCTCCGGCTGTGGCTGGTGATGCAGTGCCGTTGTTGACTTTGTTGTGTTGATCCCGGGCACGTTTGAAGTGGATGCAGTCGGACTTGAAGTGTTCTGAGAGACCGCAGTGGTAGGAAGTATGTTCGTCGTTCCTGGAGGTGATTGTACCGCCAGTGTTTGTGTCGTTTTCAGCGTGCTTTCTCTTTCCGCATGCTTCGGTGGTATGATTGTCCATTTTGCAGTATGTGCATTTGTGCTTCTGGCATCCGTTTCCTCGTCCACCTCCGTGTTGGCCACCATGTCCGCCACGGCCACAATTTCCGCCGCGGGAGTATAGGGCCGCTCCGGTGGATGCATCTCCACTTTCTTTGGTTAGGGTCATTCGCTCGGCATATTCGCAGATCGCATCCATACACTGCTGGGCCGTGGGAGCGGGGATCCGTTGTTCAAGAATTTGGATGGTCGTTTCATATGAATTAGATAGGGTAGTGAAAATATGTGTCTTCATGTTGTCATCGGTGATATTTTCGGTGGTGCCGATCAACTTCTTGCGGAAAGCGATTCGTTTGGTAAAGTACTGGGTGACCATTTCGTCTGGCGATGGTCGAGAGGCGGTGAACTTCCACAGGACTTGAGTGCGGCCAAGTTTCGTTGAGGCATTGTCAAGTCGGTCCCTAAGTGCTTCCCACATTTCCACGGGGTCGTCGATATCGTCGATGAGTGGAAGGAGTTTGTCGCAGCATCCGTGGTGTATTTGTGCTAGTGGTTTATTGGCTCAGTCATGCCAGCTTTCTTGTAGAAGGCGTAGGGCGACACCATTGCCGACAGGGAGGAGTTCAACACGGGTGACGATATTGTAAGCTTTCTTGGCGATGAGGACTCGGCCAATCTTTTGCTCCCAGACAGGGTAGTTTTCCTTGGTCAGCTCGGGCACATTGCCATGATCGGTTTTGAATGTTTCGTTTGACATGTTTTTAGAGTGGAGGAGGTTAGGAAGGTGACAATGTAGAGTGATGGATGGTGATGGTGTTGCGGCTGATGAGCAGGGATGGTTGTGAGTGGGTTAGGGGTTTTGAGGCTCTTAATCGTAAGATATAAATAGAGTATTTTTAGTAAAGATTGTAGCGGGTGCCGGGCTCATAACCTGTTCAAATAGTGATTCTAGAGAAGCTTGATTGTATATTATCTAAGAGTGCCACAAGGCCATATATATATGAGTACAAGTGTGAATGCGTGCGTACGCATCTATGTATAGACTTATCAGGCCAACATTAATCTCCGGCCATATGAGACTCATCTCTAGCCAAACGAGACTCATCTCTAGCCATACGAGACTCATCTCTGGCCATACAAGCCTCATCTCTGGCCACAGAAGACAGAGACCTATCATGCAATATTACAGCCAGGTAGAAAAGATTTACCTGATGGTATACAACATGTATCTAAGCATCAGGTAGAAATAATTTACCTGACGCAAAATACCAGTAGTGCTAAGCAGTGCTTAGCAGCATCAGCAGTGCTGAGTATATTCTAAGCCACTGTACTTGATCTATAACAACTCCTTGAATATTAGAGAAAACTAAAGGAGGAGGCAAGCAAGTGAAAGAGCATCTTATTAACTACATTTCATATATAAACAATATCCTGGTCAAAGTAAAACTCATGGAGTTAATTGAGCTCAAAGTTGAATAGATGTGGGAGCTGGGAGCGGGGGAGGCTACGAGGTGCCCCGCTAGCGGCTTGTTAGGTGTGGGCGTTGGACGCGCCCACGCCCTTAATAAGGCGCCTGGGCCGTATGCATGAGGTGCAATCTCGAATTTTGTTGAGTATGTACTACCAGCTGTACCTATTATAGTGTTCAATGACTTTCCGCAGGTTGGCACAAAAATTGCTCCCCACCTCTAGAGCCCAACCAACTCTTAAGTTTAAACGGAAAAGGCGCAACCAGCTTTATGATCTGGCCAAGCTGGATATGGCGATCTGAGATTGCAAACTGAGTGGATGAGAGTATTCACGGACAACGGAAGAAACCCCAAGCACGTACCATATCCAATGCCCCTCCAAGTGACTTGGTCCCACTTTCCCTCCAATAGGTGGTGCATTTCTTCATTTGGTTCTTAGGCATATATCAGTGGTCGGTGGATAATATTCAAGTGCATTCGTCTTTGGAGTACAAAATCGATTGATCAAACATGACTATGTGTGGTTAGCTAACCGACCGTGGACCAACTACAGCACGTGGGAGGGGTATTGGAGCTTACCACTCTGCCAATAACAAAGGAGACTGTCGGAAGTGCTGACGAGGGCGTCTAAGGTGTTGTTGTCTGAACTGTAGTAAGGTTATAGTTGTAGTGAGGGGCTGGCGCTAGGTAGGCGATAAACGCTAGGTTTGATGTCGCTAGGCGGGGCGAAAAACTCGAAGTTTACCGAATGGCGGGTGATGATCAGAACTAATCCCCGCGGTAACATAGAAATGAAACATATGCCTGCATATTAGAAGAAGCAAAGCATCTCGTATGTCTTAACAATGCTATACACACTGAAAATACAGATATCTCCTGTATAACGTGGTTCGTGTAATAGTTAGTTTTGGAGGAAGTCGAGACCGTCACCAAATGACATTCTCCAAACCACGTACCAGAGCAGCTGATAGCCGCTGATGCTCGTTGTTCATCTATTGGTACAATAGCACACTCTCTTAATCATAATATCATCAAACCCCTACAAATATCTGACCTTACGATTCCATTACTGTACATACCGTGTCACTGCTCCTACCGCCGGGACGCCACTTCTTCGCTTCCTCCACATCCACCTTATAATTCTGTAACCAACACACATCACTCGTATTCCTTCCCAACGGTCTCCCTCTTTGTGGAAACCCCTTCTGGTAGCTAACACACTGTTTATAGAACCCACGTTTCTTCCTCTCCTCTCTTCCCACAAACTCCCTTTGCTGCTTCGTTTCAGGCTTCTTCACCTTCTCCCAACACAACTCATACCAGTTCTTCTCCGCATTCCCTAAATCCCGCTCCCAAAACCGCCCCTCCATCAGGTCTCGCATGAAATCGTTCAGCCCGCTGCCGCAGAAGCCGCCATTCTGTCAGCTTAGGACAGCTCTCAAGAATCTTCAGCGTCCACCAATTGAACCCGAACTCAGAGCTTGGGTGAACGAGGGTATGGAGCGTGTCTGAGGATAGCAGTGTGTTCAGTTGTTCAGAGCCAAGTGCGCCGGGAATACCTTCACCGCCGAGCCAGCGGATTGCGGCAATGTTTTTGCAGCTGCCCAGGAGCACCTGCAGCTCGATTGCGGAGAGGGAGTAGACAGTGAGTTCCTCGAGGTGAGGGGTATTTTCGAAAACCGAGGCGAGGAAACGCTGCGGGAAGATGAACGGGAGTGCAGACGGGCCGGCGGAGGAGTCTACTTTTAGTGTGCGGATGTTTGTAGTGCATGGTATGGTCAGCACGTTACGGTGTGCAGAATCGTCGTCGCCCTCGCCATTGACTGTGATGTCGAGATACTGCAACGTTGGTTGCGAAAATATCATGTTCCACTGTTGGATAGACAGCCGCGGACACATGTCGAGGCTCAGTGCTTCCAGGTGTGATGGTAGTGCGGTGGGGAAGAACCCCAATACCCCCAGCTGTGTGACCCGCCCCGGAAGATCGACGAGGAAGGACCAGTCATACTGCCCCAGCTCTGGCACCCCGTAATCGCGGAAGACGTTGAAATAATTTGAAGGTTCGATACAAGTAAGATAGAAGTATTGTATGTTCTCTACACATTGAACCAGCGTTCGAAGAGCCTGGAAGTATTTGGCAGAGCTAGGGTAACCGAGGTGAAGGTGGGCAACAACACTAGGGTTGCGGCTAAGGTGCCTAATTTAGAGCGGTGAACCGCAGTCTAGTAACGTTATCCGGAAGGACGGATTGGGGCAGGGCTCAACGCGGTTCGGAGGAGGGTGATTATAACGAAGCAGAGCTGGGTACCTATTGGGGTGAGCGTGCGTCTTCCAAATACTTCCTACATACCTTCACTCTGAATCCAATCATGCAGCCACAGCTCCCGGAGCATGTGCATCCTCGGCAAGAAGCTGGCAAAGACCTCCACCCGGCCGAGGCGAGCCGTCGAGAACTTGTCTTTCCGTCGGCAACATCAAGGTTGATTCTTCATGGACGCGCTGTCCATCCTCGAATACCCGGATCGTCCGGATATATGAAAGAAGAATCTGATTGTGGGCAAGACTGCGATTGAGGGCGCTGAGTTTTTGGTCGTTGTGTTGTAACGCGCGCGTGGAGGGAGATGTTGGCGTAGACAGATGGCACTGTCAGCATATAACAGCGGCGGCTGAGGAAGACGCAGGTGTACAGGTCCCGAGGGGAGTAGGAAAGGTAGGAGAGAACTTGGTAAAAGAGCTCGGGGACATCTGTGATCCGGGATGGGCGGGACATGGTAGTCGATTGAAAGTAGCTCGAGAGTTAGGTGGGTGCCAGAAAAGGAGTTCCTGGTGTCTCGGAATTCCCGAAGCCGAAGTTCATGTTTGAGAACATTGAGGTAGATATGTGTAAAGCTCAGTTCGTAGTTCAACTCGATTGCAATCTGAACTACTTTTGTGTATTTTTTAGGGCGGATGTGCAAGTATGATTGGGTGTTTGCCGATAGGTTGTATCGGTTAGAGGATCGGCGTTTGTTTAGCGCCCCACATGTCACCGCCGCGGATTAGCCGCCCTGCCTATGTCACATCGATTTCAACTTCTACCGGCATGCTGACGTCGAAATGTCTTGTGTAGTTAGATTTAGGTGGATTCGCCACCTATTTACGCCCCATTTATATGCTTTTCATACATCGCGAGAAGTAAGTGCTTATGTACACGAGATATCACTCATTTACACCGAATCTCACTATGTTACTGGTGTACATGTGCCGGAGACATGTTACAGGTTTGATACACGATGCTCCTGCAGGGGCCGATGCCTCCTGTATATATCTCGAGTCTTTCTCCTTCTCTCTTCTCTGTACCATAGAATACACGCACACGGTTCTCCCCAACTTCCATATCGTAACACACTGTCGTAGGTTGGCATCCTATGAATGAGGAGCAAATCGCGATCTGTCCGAGGAACTATTGGCTTCGAAGAGGCCTCGAATGACATCTTCGGTACCCTCATTTTTAATTCCAACCTTCCCCCAGTAAACGTCCAAGAGTTCCTGACCAGACTAGTACGAGAGCACCTATTATCCCTATGTTAGCTCAAAATACAGGTACATCAACTTAGGTAGGATTGGCCACACCGCGTTGGGAGAAATCACTGTCTGCAGCAGGAGCTTCATGCAAGCCCCAGCAGTATTCGAGATCACTCGTGCTTTTCAAGCAGAAAGACTATTACTAGCCGAACATGAGTTAAACGGCATCATCCTCCGAAGAAAAATCGAAGAAACGCCTGGAATACATCGGATTACAAGATTCAAAAGAAATACCAAAGCAATACAATTCAAGACCAAAAGAAAGATATCCCAAACCCCAATAAGGTGAAATAAAGGAATATACCCGCCATGTAATATGAATTGTAATCGTTAGTCATATCAGTCATATTTGTAGTCTACAGCCACCTCTCGCACAAGTTGGTCTACCAGCGTCCAGTTGGCGCTTAATTTGCAATGACGAGAATGCAGACTACTTAAGTAGCCGCTTGGTTCCCAATCTACTAATTATCAGCACCACAAGATGAAGCAATAAATTGAGTTTTAACATATGTATATACAGAATGATCCATTCTCACCGACAACTACCTCCTTTCAATTAGCTAGAAGAGACACGCTATTGAAGTTACTTGATTGCCTGGCTATAAGGTGGGAGCGAAAGTTAACTATACATTACAGCTTCCTTGTCCGACTCTTGTCCGACATCTATCCGGCATCAACCCATACGACTAAGACACATCCCGAGGTATCTCCAGCACAAGCTCCCCGTCATCGGAAGAAAATTGCTGTAGCAAAGGAGGATACGGCACTGGTCGCTGGGGCAACATATCCTGAAGTGCGAACCGGAAGCTATCTTGGTGAGGATTTGCGGCATGGGCACGTGGAATGCTGCGATGCATTGATGGCAATGGAAGGTCATTGTAGCGCAACGAGGTGGTTTTGTACCATCAGACGAAACGACGGTCTGGCCCCGACCACTGGAATCCACTTCGGCCGCATTTGTTGATGACAAGCTGGACTCCTGCTCCCAATTGGCTGGTAGAGAAGAGCTCTCTTGCAGAGGTAAATAATTGCTGTTACAAACGAGGGCATGACACTGATTGCGAGGACACCATACCGCGACGCGCTGGCCAGAACTCAACTTGGTGAGGATGCGTGCCAAGTGCCAATGACTCATGGAATGATGAGGTACAGCGATTACAATTGAAGGTAAGTGTAGCAACACGAGACGATGTTTTGAAATTTCGAGGTTGCTCAGGTGATTTATTAGGTGGATCGGTTCGCGCAGCTGGTATGTGTTTTTCTGCATACTGCTTATTGTATTCTGAAGGCGGAGTAGACATTCTCGGTTTGCCTACACCTATATGGGCACTTGTCCCACTCTTGAAGTTGCGTTTGTCTTGCAAGCCAGACCGTGTAGGGTTGCCTCTATACCGTCCTGGGTAGCCAAGAGCTGAACTGTTGTACCAAACATCTAGCGGCAGGGCCCTGAATGAGATTTTTCAAGGTGTCGCCCTACATGTTGATACCGACTTTTCTCCGACAAATGTATATCACAAAGTGGGCAACCCTGATAGTAGACTTCAGAAAAGAATTCTGGCGTTGACATTTACTGACAACGAAGCCAAAGTCGGGACCGTGTGTTGCTGTGAGGAAGTATTTCTCTTCGAGATGAGACATAAAATAGTTGCGGTATAGGAATAATTCCCCACAATCTTCGATACAAACCCATTCAAAATCGGAAGTATGAGTCATCTCATGGTTAATCTAGGCGGCCCGATTGCCGAAAGTTACTGAGGCCGATGAGCAGCCAGCAAAGGTGCAACTGTAAGGCTGAAGATCCATACGGACGTGCTTTCTGTAAAAGTTTTTATCAGTGACTTGGCTAAGTACATTGTTGGGACACTTACTTCCAATCATGCATATTCTTCACATTGCGAACTTTCTGGAGGCAGATGATACAGTGAAACTCTTGGATGTCGGCCATTAATTCCAGCGGCGGATGGGGTATTACAATTTATTTCCTTTGATCCAACTTCAGGGTTGGCTTCGGATGCCGGCCACTGTCCTGGATGCCCTTCCAAATGGACGATGGGGACAGTGTTCTCTGTCCCTCGAGTCTCTGGCGTCTATTATAATTGTTTTTTGCGAGGCTTTCGACCAACAACTCGTTTTCGGACCCAAATGCCTCGAGTAAAAATTTCTTGTCAGGTTCCCATTCTTGTGCGAATTCATTATGAACCTTTTGTACTGGGAGTTTTTGGCCATCAACTCGGCACCGGTCTCCGTAGGGGCTCGTCGGTATCGTTTCAAAATAGGGTACAAGTTCGTACAAGCAATCTATGAGAACTCTTATCTCTTCTGTCCCCTCTGGGTATTCATGATCGGAAGTGCATTCACTCGCATCACTTTCGGCAGCAATGGATCGGCAACTATCTCATGCGACCCTCGGATAGCTGCTACCAACTGTAGGTGCAGGCCAGAACCAGGGGAAACAACTACATACATGCCCGGAATCAGCAAAGAACAGAATCCTATGGTGTATCTTACGTCTTTGTAGCTGACGAGCAAGCCTCGAAAGCATTACCACTGTCGTTTCTTTCAGCTCTATTGACTGCGAAAGTAAAATATCCAAACCGCCTTCCTCCGGATTGAATCCATCTCCCCACAGTTGCAACCTGCCCGCTTCGTTGATAATATCAGCCTGTGCTTTCTCAGAAGCACATGAGCCGCGATTTGAAACCTCCTGAAAGGCCTCAATGCATAGAGAGTAGAGCTTTATGATACAATTGGGCTCGCACAATTCGGGCTGGATCTCCTGGGTCTCTTCTCCGGCATCTTTGTCCATAGCCACATTGGAAGGTTTTGGTCGATTGCTTGACACGAAAGGGTGGTCGAACTGATTTGCAAGATCAACAGCATCTAGTCAGCCCCACAACCCCGCTTCAGAACACGTAGCACCGGTTGCTCCACACAACAACTCTCTATCTCCGCTCCAGTGCGCCATGCACTACTCGGAAAGACGCAATTCCAATTTATAAAGCAGTTCAGGACCCTTAGCTAAGGCATGGCGCTGGAAGTGACGGGCATAGTCCTTGGTGCCGCTGCCATTATTGTCCCAGCATACCGAGGCATCGAGTCTCTGCATCAGAAGCTCTGCGAATCTCGCAGCTTTCCCAAATAGCTGAAACTATTCGAGGCTCAGTTCCGTACACAGAAGACAAATTTTCGGAACGACTCCCATCTTTTGTTTAGCAATACCAGTCTCGACCAGGACACTATTCAAGCGATGCTGATAGATATCGAGCACGAAAAATGGAACGACCAAGACTTTCAAAAAGACTTTGTGGAATACTTAGGAGACTCTTTCCAAAACACCGTTGAACCATTCAAGATCATCGGGGAGACATTGCGACTATTGGAGGCCGAGCTTGAGAAGGTCATCTGCCAAAGCAAGGTGTGTTAGCATATGAATCGCAACGCCTGAAAGCCTATTCATAATATATTTCGACAGCTCAATGCCCTTGCGCCGATTTCTGATCCTACACTTGTGCAACGGACAAAGTTTGCTTATCGGGGAATCCGGCTGTCATCTAAAAAAAAGGGGTCCTAGATGCCTTGCTAAACAACTTACGATGTTCAATTTCGGATCTCCGTGACCTGCAGATGCAGAGAACGGAACTCATAGAGCACCATGCGAAACAGCGACTTCTCTCACGTCAAGCCGGGAACGCACCTTCAGCCGATTCTTTTTCAACGGTGTTGGATGTCCAAAACACCACGAAACGGGTTTATGAAGCGGTGGCCTCGGTTGCAGATTGTCGTTGTCATAAGTATTATTTTCAATTGCGTAGCGACTTGCAAGCAGGAAAGCCTCCACCGTTCGCTTTTTCCTGGTCGCCAGAGCCATTGTTGTGTCTGTTCCTTTCGGAAGACGGTGTCCAATCGACACCTCCCACTACCGAATGCACCTGTATTGCAGTCCGGTACGAAAGTCATCTGGCACAACCTCAAATCACCAGCCTCTGCGCTTCCGTAAAGGCTGCCGCAACCAGCCAAGGTGTATCTTTATGTATCGGGTTGCTTCCACATCAAACCCACAAACATTCGTTGTATAAAGAGCCGCTCAAACCGACAGTGACTCGAATATCTCTACCCGACGTTTTCGAACTCGCCCAAGCGAGGCAGCCAAATACATCGATTCTTCCAATGGTACGGCGGTATCGACTAGCATTTGTTCTCGCCTCTTCGTTACTCCATTTTGGATCCTCATCGACGTCGTGGTTCAGCAGAAACTGGAGAAGCGAAGACCTCTTTTTCCTTCAAAAGCAGTCGACATCATCAAGCAACGGCGATTTCATCGATTTCCCACATATAGCAGTGAATTTCCCGACGTGTGATACGGTTGACAACAGCCGGGCTAGAGGAACCTTTTTGGCACAGGATAGGCAATTGTTTGCATTAGCAATAGCTCTTATCGAAATTGCCCACGGCACACGACTCCGGACATTGAAAATGCCAGAGCCTCAAAGCTGGGACCACATTCAAGAATATTTTACAATGAAAGAAGCGTGTCAGAATCTGTCAAGTTTTATGGGTACACGATATGCTAATGTCGTTCGGAGATGTTTCGTGTGTAATTTCAGAGTTAATAAGTATGAGCTCAGTAAGAAGGATCTACAGGAAGTATTCTACGAGCAAGTTGTCTGTGAGCTAAAGAAGTGCTTACAGGGGCCTGTGGTCTAGGTTATAAGTAGAATAGACATATAAAATACTTACATTAAATACATTGTACTATCTAATACCTAGCTCCATACTGCAGTGTTTCTTCTTGCCGTTTTAGGTTTCCATCATGGAGCCTTTGAATCTACTCTATATCTTTACTGTCACGCAAGTGCCCAAAATGCAGAGAAAAGAGAAAGATTGCAGAAGCAATATACCTAAGTACTTAGATCATGGAGATGTTGAAACAAAAAATTCGCAAGACTAGCTGTTATTAGATTAAACCTTAGTTACTCCTATGTATTGGTACGTAATGAATGTTGTTATCTTGTTTTTAGTCTGATATCTCTTTGGCAGGTTCACGCTTCTCTGTCTTTGATAAAGCATGAGCAAGAATCTTTGTATTTGCACATATGACGTAGTACAACAGCTGCTGAAGGGAAAGTGACTTCCCCGGAATAGGTGTCTTGTGTAGCAGTTGAGACGAGACGGCTCAGCGATTTGAGGGACAGCATTCGTGACGGCACGATATCTCCCATGCTTTTCCTTTGACTTCCCGAGTATACGCAAATAAAGAGTGAAATATATGGCTAGGCGGTTCATCATTTGAGCAGAGTTTAAGGATGCTAGTCCGATAAACATTCCTGCCCATCTTGATATTGGCTTTCCGAATTGACTAGGATTGAAACATGTAAACTGGAAGTTGAGTTGCAGCTGTGGCTGGCCTTGGTCCACATTGCTCTACATGGCAGGATATGTTGATAGTGACAGGAGAATGTACACTTGTATTTCATACACCAACCCATCTACCCTCTAGAAAAGTCCCGAGTACTCGGGCGATTTGGATATGTGGTCCCAGGCAGGTGGGCCTAGATTACTACCAGGACGATTTGAGACTGAGCACCGGAGGTTGGACTCGACATTGTTTGGGTTGGGAAGCAAAACTCCTGTGATGCTACGACACAATGACGTTTGTAACGTCACATACTCGAGCATGATATCTCACTCAGGTACTTTTTTTTTAAGCAGGTTTTCCACAAATATGCGACAGCACCTGCAACCTACCACCAATCACACACATAGTATACTTGGATACATTATAAGCAGTGCAGTGTAGTTTTGAAGTACCTCACCATTAAGCTTGAACCCAGCACCTCCGCTTAGAAATAGTGAAATCTGGGACTGTTTTATGAGCTTACCTCTCTACTTTTAAAACTGGTAAAGATGTGTCGTGTAAGGCTGCTTTATGCTGTCTTAAGTCTGAATATGTATAAGTACATACATAGCCTTGAGGTTCTCTTTATCTCTACCAACCACATACATGGAAAATCTGACGGGCGATCCCTGAAACCAAAGGCCCTACCATCCGAGTAAACAGTTAGTAATAAGCCATGACACGGGCCGAAATAGCTTGATAGTTGCATGGCTACGGAAGATTCATATCATACCTACCACTTCTTTATCCCTAAGCGTCGTTACAGAACCATCTACCTTATATTAGATCCAAAATGCATACTTACCCAAATCCTATTGGTGTGTCCGACCAAAAAATCCAAAAAGCCGTGTAACATCGTAGAAAACCACGGGATCCAGAAAGTCCTCTTATTACGGGCATTGCTGAATGTGGATGCTGGTGGGAGGATCTGGGGCGGTTTGGAAGTTTAGAGTGAGGAAAGCCTTGGTGATATAAACAGATGGTTAAATGGAAAGCAGACAACAGTATTTGCGCAATGTTTGATGGGGTATAACCATCGACGCGCTCTCTCCACACTTACTTCCAACTGTACAGTAAAACCACAGAAACTCACAAGACCCATATATTCTACGGTTCCCATAAGAGGTACTAAATAAGTCCCATCAACAAAAAACGCAAGCCACAATTATTCTAGACGTAATGCTCTTCCCATCCTGCTACATCCTGCCCCATATCATTAACCAATACCACACCCACAGCAAGCCACCGTGGAAAGACGCGTGGCCTAGCCACTTAGCCATAGTTCTATACTAGTGACTTCCCATATATTAACGGGGAGCAAAAGAATTGACCCCGACGCGATTTGAACGCGCAACCTTCTGGACTGGAATCAGATGCGCTACCCTTGCGCCACGGAGTCATGTTGTTGGCGTTTGTCCTCCTTTTTCATGCACATATCCACCATCACCCCACATCCCACGCGTTGATCCATCTCGGCCGGCAAAACTCAACGCTGCCCCCAATCTCACCCCCCTCGGTGCCCCCATTGTACGCACTTCTCTCTCCGATATGCACTTCTAGGGTACGTATCTCGACACACATGATATTAACCGTTGATAGTAGAAGTATATCCCCAATTCCAATCCGAGTCCGTCCACACGAATGAATATACAACACGCAAAAACTTGAAAAAAAGAACCCCGATAACCCCTAAGCTTAATGGAAAGAAGGAAATGGAAGCGGACAATGGGAAGAAATATAACGCATATCCTCCCCTTACCACCACCGTATGAACCCACCCATCCAATTCACCCGCCCACCCCGCACCAAAAAAGCATCGAGAAAAAACGAGCCGGGATTCCATTGAAAAAGCTTCAGGGTCATTTCATACTCAAAACCTTCGTCCTCCAGCCAACGAAAAAGCCAAACGCAGACAAATACAATTAGTACACTTTCCACACCCTCGCCATGCCCATGTCATGGCCACTTCACTACTGCACATTCTCCCAAAACAAAACGCCACCCCCGCCTACGCCCGCCCGCAACGCAACCAACATTAAGCATCCTACGTTGCCCGAGTCTTTACCCTCCTTGTGCTCCTCCGAAGACCCGATTCCTCTCCCACTGTCGCTACCGATGCTTCCTCCGACGGCTCCCGCCGCACGCCATTCACCTTTCCGTTGGTCGAGCCGTTCGTCGTCGAGGCATACCCGTTGGCTTTGCCGTTCGTTGCGTACCCATTGGTTTTGACAGCTGACCTGTTCGTGGCCTGCCCATTCGTTGGTTCGGGGGCTGCGGTGTCTTTTGCGAGAGCCATGCGCTCGCGTAATGCCGCGTATCGTGCTGAAGCGTCGCCGCCGAGCCACTGTGTTCCGAGCCAGCGGTCCCAGCAGATGAGAAAGGGTTGTGAGTAGTTGTTCTATTTAGCGTGGAGAAGTTAGTTATCTACCGTTGTCCTTAGGGATGAGGAGGGAATACCTTGATCCCCCAGGTCTGATGATGTACATCATGATACCCCGCATTGTTCCAAAACATCTTTTGCAGCGGATCCCACGGCAATGAGTATCCACAGTGATCATCTACCGTCTTCAACGTCGAAAAGCAGAAGAAGAACATGGCCCCCCGTGTGCCCATCCCCGAAAGCTTATAGCCCAATCCCGCGCCGATGGTATCCATAAGGAGACCCTCGAAGGGGTGGTTGTAGAGCGCGCCGAAAGCGTACGGAACGTACAGGCGGTGGTGGCGGGAGTGAAATGTTTCTACTCGCGTCAGCGGTGAATGCGGGGGAAGGACGCGGGAGACAAACTATAAAGCCATTTCGACTCGTGCATGGCGCGGTGCATGAAGTACTGCCAGGTGTCGAGGATAAAGATGGCGATCCACAACCGCACTATTGGCATAATATACCAGTACACGATTTCGGCCACACTCCACCGCCAGTCCTGGTGCCCCTCCAACCTGAGAAACTGCAGTGTCTTCAGGAACAACTCGTCTCCCCCGGCCGCAACGATCCCGCGCGCAATCTTCTCCTCCAGTCCTAGCCCGTCAATCCCTGCAAGCCCCAACGCCTTCAATCCCCACCGCTCCACCGTCAGAAACCTCGTGTAGAGCTTCAGCACCTCGAGCTGCTCAGCCCCGACCATCTCCACGCCCTCCCATAACGCCGTTATACCACCGACTATTGTCTGTATGATCTGCTGCAGGATCACATCCCGAACGACTTCCCTGCGCGTAACGTGGTTCCGCTTCAGCACCTCCTCGGGAGTGTGTAGTCGGTACTTCGAGAGGAGGTCGTGGGTGTCGAGAAAGTGGAAGACGAGGGAGAACGACCAATAGGTGACGATGGGTAGGATCAGGAGTACCCAGTGGTCCGTTATTGGAGGGAGGAGTGGTGGTTGAGGCGTTAATGTAGGATGTAGGAGGGTGCTATTCATTGTCATCGTCATTATGGAGGCCGTGATGGTGTCTGAAGTCGCGGGTGGTGGCGGAGGTGAGCGACGGGGCTGAAAAGGAGCGACAGTTCTGAGGCGATTAGCGATCCTTTTAGGGTGAATCGTTTTTTCTCGGACTAGATTAGATTAGTAGTAGGCAGTGGCGACGGTGCTGTAGCGCGGTGTATTTATATTGTAATAGTACTTATTGAGGACGAGAGAGAGCGAGAGCGAGCGACAGAGAGAGGGGGAGAGAGGGAGAGAAAGTAGAGGTCAAGGAAACCGCGTTGCTAGTCAACTAGTCGAGGTAGAAGGAGTGAGTGAGACGAGTAGTTGTCGTGGGAGGCGACGAGTGGTGTGGTGATGGGTGATGGGTGTTGGATGTTCTTCGACGTACGTACTTAGGTATGTTTTGTCCAATTAATAGGACAAACGAAGCGAGGGCTCCGCTAGCGACAAGCAACACGAACAATGAATAATCAATATATGCACCGGAGGACGACGGCGTAAGAATGCGAAAGGAAGAGAATATAAGGTCGGCATACGCAGTCGCAATCAAATCGTCCTGTCACTGTCAACGCCAGCTCACTCAGCAGGCTAGCGTTATAGGTAACGCCGTATCGCGTGAGAAATGTCAATGTAAGCGCAACGAACAAGCAAAACCAGAGACTCAGCCATTCTCTTCGCCGTTAACTAGGACATCGTGGTGCCAGAATATCACCGTCTTAGACGTCGTAATGTTAAAATACCACCGTACTGAAGTTTGAATTATAACAATGACAGGCCAGGCCCCTTTTCGCCGGCACGTTCTTCCGCGCCTGCGCCGAGCCGGCTTCCATCTCTCCCCGGATCCGAAGCATCCACTCGGGTCTCCTTCGTATCTGGTGTCACCCACCTCAAATATCACGCGCCATCTGATAACTCCCTCAACCTGCAAAAAATACATGCTTACCTTCTGATTCCACTCAGACATTTAGATGTCGTCTCCAATAACCTGCGACAAACAGATAATCAATACATCGATTTCAGATTGCCAGGTCACGTGCTCTCCGTAGTCGGCCTAGCGCAGAAAATACTTTAATTTTGCGTTCCACTTGCCTGCTTGGCTTCTGACTGTTCTTTCCCCGCTCATTTGTCCCGCCTAAACAAAAGAAAGCCCATCCTCCGCCACCTCCACCGCTCCGCAGTTCTCCAGCCGTACATATCCAACTTTGCACGACACCGCAAAAATGATTATCTTCAAGGTGAGGATACCCCTCGCCAGCCATGTTTGGGGGAAGAGTGGGAGGAGTGCGGGGTAATAGCGGATGGACACATCGCAACTTTCTGCGCAACTCTATCCACCGGACACTGGGATTGAGGTCCAGACCTAACATGTTCGCTCGCAGGATGTTATCTCCGGCGATGAGATGATCTCGGACGTCTACAATCTCAAAGAAGTCGATGATGTTCTCTACGAAGCCGACTGTCAGATGATCACGATTAAGAAGGGTGCCGACGTCGGTGGGTCTCCCTTCTCCCCGAGTCCCCCATCTTACCATCGCTGACATACGCAGACATCGGCGCCAACGCATCCGCCGAAGAAGCCGCTGATGACCTCGAGGAAGGAATGGAGACCGTCAACAATATTGTCTTCTCATTCCGTCTAAACGAGACCCAGTTCGACAAGAAGTCGTATCTTACGTATCTGAAGGGTGCGTCCTGGGAAAAGATTGGGGTAGATTTATGATGCTGACAGGCGGGTTAGGTTACATGAAGTCCGTTAAGGGGAAGATGCAGGCTGTGGGAAAACCGGAGGAGGAAGTGACGGCATTTGAGAAGGGAGCTCAAGCCGCAGCGAAGAAACTGATTGCTAACTTTAAAGATTTGGAGTTTTACACCGGAGAGTCGATGGACCCTAGTGGAATGTATGTGCAACGCGGCAACATTCTTCCCTTCCTCCCTTCACAAGCTAATACAATATCGCAGGGTCGCCCTTCTAAACTATCGTGAGGATGGTACCACGCCCTACTTCATCTTCTGGAAGCACGGTTTGAAGGAGGAGAAGGTTTAGATCATATTACATTTTTTAGCGTACGGTGCAAAAAAATGCGATTTGTTGTTACACCTACCCCGCCTTTTCGGGATTAAATCTGCGGGCTTCTACCTCGTGATATACATGGGGACGAGGCCCCCTCCGGACGATGTCCCAGCGTGCGTCCAAGATATTTTGTTGCCAAGAAACACTAGCCAAAGTGTTAGAGAGAGATTCAAGTTTATAGTGAAAGCAAGATAAATTACAACTGATACATCTAGTCTAACAAAAGAACTGTAGTCTGCATGTTCAACTCATAATGCCATGAGAGTGAGGATTCCTCCACCACTACCACCTCCTCTTCCACTACCTCTGTTTCCTTCGCTGCGTCCTCCTTTCCTCGTCCTAATCACCACACTTGCAAGATTTATTACCACCTGTCTTCCTTCCTTAATCAATTTTCCTTGTGAACACACTTTTATAGTGAGAAAACTCTTCTTTGTCCACTGGCAAGCTGCACTTGCCATTAAACTGCACCTCTATTACTTACTGAATAAGTGCATTAGTAAAGCTCTTGAGTGCGTAAGGGATATCGAAGCTATTGTCAATGTGATAATTGTGGAGATCTAGAAGAAAGGGGCACGTGAATTCTATCACTGGTAAGCCGCTTTGACCTTGCCCACACACGCGCACTTCATAGTCTTAGGCAGACGCTGGGACGTACAATCCGGAGGGGCGTCACCTCCGTTAAAACACCAGAAGGGCAATATACGCCACCTAAAAGTCCGACAGCATAGGCAACACAATCGCCTATACTGCAATCTTTTCAAAGAAGTGTAAGGGATTGCCCTGCAGGATCCAGAAAAGTTTGTCAACCTATCCTTGGTTTGCTCACCACTTGTGTTTTGTGCAAAAGAGAGGTTGAGGTTCGAATATTCCTGGGTCACCGAGAAGCGGTCCTTTTCTAAATACCCTGGCCGCTAATACTACAGTCTATCCCTGTATCGACCACTTGGACAGCGCAGTGGCAACACAGTAGAAGATGCTATTGCGGATCTGAGCTGATAGCTTTGCGGATAATGATCTTCTTGTAAAGGTACCCGGTAAAGCGGCGATCCTGCTTCCTTCTATTGCCTGTACGAGGGGTAAGTGTAACCATTCCTGCCTCCGCATCTTGGGACTCGAGTGTATATATTCTACATTCAGTAATCTTGAATAAATCCAGAGTCTCCGACTTATAATTACCATAATTTCCCCTAAGCATGGCAGAGAATATCTTTTTAGAAGTAAAATCAATGAGTGAGAGTTTTGCAGTTAGATCAAGAGCTTTCGCTTGCAAGGCATAACTTGGGAGTGGGTAGGTATATAGGATATTTCGAAAGAAACGTGTATTCGTTGGACAGATACTTAATATAAGCTTTGTTGAAGTTGACTAAAGATTAAAATTATGACAACTTGCAACATCACCGCACATCCTCCACGGCTACCCCTTCGTCATAACTCGCGACTATGAGCTTGGAGGCCCCTATTATGACATGGTTTACCATACAAAATCTCTACGCAAACGGTAGTTACTAGATGGTTCGGAAACGATGTCAATTTAAAACGTCCGGTCGATGCCCACCGGCGTCCAGAATCCAGTTATTAACATGTTTCGACTGTTGGCAAGATTGATTACAAGGCTCCTAGTGACCAAACAGGCCTCAATTTTTCACAATAGCAACACTGCAGTTCCTGGTGTCCAAGGCAAGAACCACAATTCCCCGACTCAATCTGTTTGCTTTACCGACAATCCAACGTTAACAACCCGAGAATTTGAGCCTGTGGAAATATTGTTTCGCAAATCCACTAGTTGCACCGATGGCTCTGTGCCGACTATGATTCCCTCGGGACATGGCCGGTAGAGATATATGATTGGTGTACCAGACTATTCACACCTACTCTCTTAAATATTACCTTTTGCAACCTTATATTGACAGGTTGGTAATCACGTTCTTCGGAATTCTCTATTGGAGCTAGAGTAATTCCCGGTATTAATTCTGGCAACTGGGGATGTGTCGACTGATGGATGAATTTGTTCAAACCGTTACGGAGGGAATGCGGGGCGTCGAACACGACCTATCAACGCATTGGGATCTGAAGGCTGGGTGATTTTCGTGTGTATACGCCCGCGTACGCTAATATATATAGGTTTGTGGAGTGATGGCTCCGTACTGAAAAATTAAGAGTCTAATCGGAATATAGAGTCAATGTACAGGATTGAAGTTAGAGGGATCCTGGTTCCGACCTCGAGAATAATTGGAATTTGAGTTTAGAGTAGAACCCCTCAACTTCTAGATTACCTTGTTCGGAAGGCAGCTGGAGAGAGGGGAGATACAAAGCAGTCAGTCCAATCATGGAGATAACGAAGGTATCGGGTGATATATTATGATCCACCTGAATGAGCATCTAACTAGAATGCACCATTTCCATCTCGATACGTTTAAAACAGGCCAACACAACCTGCACTATTCCGATCTTTTCCCAATACGAAAAGCCATGCTCATTACCACTCCAACCTGCGCCAGGCCACAAGAAGCAATAAAACAGCTCCTCGCATAGAATCGAGAGGCTTGGGACGAGCAAGATGGTGTGAGTGATTTGTTGCAAATTGGGCAATAATATTTTTAGGGTCTATTATACCCGCGTCACCGGTTACTTCATGAGGGAATCTCGAGCTCGAGAGCTGTGTAGTATTTGTACACGGCGTTTGCAACTTCGTATTCTTCAGTTCTACTGGCATGTGTCACCGTCATTAAAGTGACATATAGGTTGGTATGTTGGCAATCAACTTGCTTTCTTGTGCTCCCCAGATCCATGAAGACTATGCATAGTTTCTGGCCGGTTCGCGAACGACTGACTGGTTTGCAACATAGTTGCCCGGTTCAACAAACTGCTATCTGGTTCGCCGGCTGACCTGTCTGGTTCGCAAACTTGAGAAACTAGTCCATAAACGTGAGTCTCTAATGCGGGTAATAACAGTCTATGCCATTCGTGCTCGCACCGGAGCACTATAGACTACTAGAGATCGAGTACAGCATGTTACCTTGACCTCTAAGACCTTCAATCGGGATTTTCTCTGACCCACTGCGTCCACCTCCAAGCCTAGTGACAGAAGAAAGCGACATAATTAATGGGAGTTAAATGAGGAGGATGGAAGGTTTAAGATTCCAATAGCAGTACAGCATCTCCTATGATTAACAAGTCACAGCAGCGGTACATTCCTATTTTCTAGAGACAGTCTTGTTATGCATAGCTTAAATCTAATACATCAGTTAGATCCATAGATTTCCTGCCCCGTTTGCAAACCGGCCCTACTTCACGAACTGGCCTGTCTAGTTTGCAAAGTTCGTGTATAGGTCGAACACATATCGATATCTCCTATTCATCTGTATGTTACGGTTACTCCTGCCTACATTGGGCTATCGGCAACCTGTCGATTTTCCGCCCCTGAACAATGGCCTGGAGGATTGCCCCTATTCCGTAGCTAGTATGAAAAGTTACCTCACGTCCTCCCAACTCCAATAGGAAAATCAGCCTTTTTCCGGGCAAATCAGTCCAATATACACCCTCGCTCATCTACTCGGTCCTAAGATTGAAGAAACAGTATGTGCACTTTAAAGTGGTACTCTACCGCGAAAACTATGAGATACATGGTGCCTCTCCAAACCACAGGACATCCGGATAGGCGCGGTTGACAATAACGAACCAGCCTCACGACACCGCGGTTCTAGAGAACCCATAAACCAGCTTTATGCAGGATAAGCCATATTTTGGAGCTATGTGGAATAACCCTTGCCTTGCCAGACAGATGCTAGGGTGTTTCGCCGCACTCGAGCTTGCGAGCGCGACGAAAAGTCTGGGACCAAGAAAAGTACACCTCTCTTCTACATATCAAAACAATCGTGCGAAAACAGTCCAATAATCCATTTTTACCTTACATGTGATGTTCTTTTTATCCCATCCTAATTCACCTCAATATAGAAGTGCTGCACCTTTTCCTGCATCTCCTCTTTTTGTGGTGTTTGGGAGTTGTGATGGGCACATTGAGAAAGTGGTGACTAGTCATTAAGCTGCAATGACTCGAGTCATTAACCTTGAATGATTGTTCATTGACTTTCATTAACTTGTAGCAAAACACCACATATCTACCAGCCGCGAGCAAATTTCAGTAAATTGTCCCATAAGAAACAAAAAGACTCCCATTTTGGACAATTTGCCTGAATATTTCTTCTCTTAACACATCGGTTGCTCGATTCACGAACGATCAAAACCTTTCTTGAGAGAAAACCGAACGCGACAAAGATCTGAAGGCGCTGGCTATGATTGAGGGAAGAAACTGCGAGAAGGGGTTATTGATATCTAGAATACATGCATGGAGGACATGACGGCGATAATAGATCGTAAAATAACTAAAAATAAAGTCTTCGCCCCAAACTCATCCCGGATCCCACTTTCTACTTATTCAAGCTCGATCATGGAATCGCATCAACGCAAGGCCTACTACCAATCTTGGAAACGTTAATACTTACTTCTCATCGCCAATTCGATTGATTAGCGCACTGATATTACCTGCGTTCCCAGATGTTTTCCTCTCAATCGATAACGTCCGCAAACCACTTTCCCAAAGATTGTCACCCGCTTCCCATACTTAAGTTATTCAGCTATCTAAGCTGATAGATGGATCTTCACCGCTGTCGCCAGCAGGGGAACAGAGTGGTTGGTTGGCCTGCTATGAACACGCATGATTGGTGTGTGATGCATATCGTGACCGATGAGGAGGGTGGATGTAATGAAGCTGGTATTGTAGTTGTTGGAGTTGATCGTCGGCTGATTTGAGAACGTTATATACTGGAATAGATGGCTGGGATAGTGCCCCTAATGAAGCCGGTCAGTGGTAAGGATATCCAGTCCTGTAGGTATATTCCCCATTCTACGGTAGGTTCCTATAGCGTGCATGGCGATTAGCAATTCTTGTGGGGAAATTTTACTGCCAATGCGTCTGCGTCTCCTCGGCTACTGGCATTGCTTTCTCATGCGCGAAAATTAAGATGATATCCGATTTATCGAGTGCCAGTGATGACGTTCAAAGACATGCGTGATTCGTCTCATTTCCTTGATTAACACTATGTTGTTGAAACAAATTGATGCATTTGCTTGTGGAATTGACAACGACACTTATGCGGCGAGAACGTGTATGACATATGGAGAATCTCTTTCAAGAGAATGTCGGCAACCAAAGGACAACAAAAGAGCTCGACAAACAACATACCTACGAGATCGTGCTGTGTTCCGAAGCGTCCCAGAGATGTGACGGGAGAATGTATCGATATCGATGTTCCATCAGGACCAAACAACCATGAGATACATATCTGTCGCCCCTTCCGTTTGTGCAATTATCAGCAGCAGCCCCAGCAAAAAGGCCACTTGATAAACTATATCGTCAGCATCGTTGCGTTTGCTAGTTGCACATTGGGTAAAAGATGTGGATAATTGAAATAAGATGGGTATATACTTAGCAGCTCATTGTCCGCGCAGAGACGTTAGCACATAGTCACTCTAACTCACTCGCCGAGTGAAACTAGAAACTTCCAACACTTGTGCTGCCTAGGTGAAGGATCGACGGCGACGAGGCAAGCTAAACCCAGGTTTGGTCTTCGCTCCACACAAATTCCGATGAGGCCGAAGGGGTGTTTGTGCATGCTCTAGCGACGAATCTGCTGCGCTCGTAGGCGAAAACTCTATCTCTGCGGGCTCGGTGAGCGTACGACAAACGGAAAATGAGGGAGCGAGAGAATCTTCCTTCATCCTCAACACTCAACACTAAATACATTAACTCAGAATATCTTGGAAAGGACGGCCTAGTCGCTAAATATTTATTGGGATTAGTTGTCCAATCCGGCGGGTCCCGCGACGAGGGAGTTCATAGTTCCCTACCTTTGAGATCACACGGACCACCTCAGCACCCCCGCAAACTTACTCTCGCATATCTGAATCTTTCCTCGATCCACCAATAATTGCAGCCAAGCGACGGCAAAACGGGGCTATCACCGACCACCCAAAGCCTGAATTTGCCGAACATCCGCAGAAACACAGACTAGACCTAAAGAGACAGCATAACAGTGGTGGTGTGGGAATTGTGCATTCTTGGCTACGATGTAACGAGCACTCGGTGAAGGGTGTCCCTCTTTCTCGACCACACAGATCGATGGGACACATCAAATTTGGTTTCTCAGATGTGACACTTAGAGCTGATAAAGTGTGATTGGTAGATAACAAAGCCACTGCGTGCCAACGATATGCTGCCCTGCGGCGTGACAGGTATAGACCCCGCTTGACAACCTACCGAGATATCAGTAGCATTCATGACGGCAATAAAGACATGACAAAAGAAGAAGCCTGCCCTATTCTAATTTCCAACGTTTTCGGTAGGCAAAAATCCAGGTGAGCAATGGTCGGTGTCACTGTGCGCTGCGTGCTAACTAGACGAATTTCTAGTCGCCTTGCATTTGTGTTTTGTGATTGACATTCAACGTTTCCCTTCCGAACTGGGTCAAACAGCATTCGGCGGAACAGTCAGACAACAACCCCTCCCCCGGTGAGGCCTGTAGGATCTGCAGAATCGGGGATGGTTTGTAAATCTCGTATGCACTAAGAAGCAACTATCTGGAAGCTGCAGATGTGTAATTGCTCTTGCGGCTTTTCCTTGGTTTCGCTGATGACAATGAACCTTTTACATTGGGTACTTCCTTGCAATGAAGGTGAGGAGCTTCGTAAAAACCCGTCTTAATAATCTGACTGTACACTGCAAACCTGATGGGTGTCTAACCGTCTATCCTACTTTGGCGAGGAAACTTGCTTGTTCCCTCTCCTTCCCGGTGGAGAGGACTAGCGTCAGCAGTGTCTGTACTACACTAAGATATTGTGCCGTTAGTGTAGCCTCGTGGGAGACCTCGATTGGGTGCTCGGAATCTCACATAGGAAGAAGTAATGTGAAAATAATGTCGGTAGAATGTCCGATTCGTGAGAGGTCGAATGAATACCTCCCAACAGGTAATTACAACCTAGAATAACAAAAAGGAACTGCTGTACCACAATTTAGCAGATTAGATGGTAGAGAGATTATTGACCCGATCTGATATTAGTACTGGTCTTCACCTTGGAGAGAGTAATTGCTCTGTTATTATTAGTTCTTGCTGCACTCAGGGGAAAACGAAGCGCTTCATCCAATACCTTGATCCCAGGGAGTTTGCTTACTGGATGTTCACGAATCATGTGCTACCGAACCGTGCGAAAATTCACAGTCTATCACTCGACAAGAGAATTAGATGTCGGTATGTGAGTTAACGCAGACGACAGGCATATTGTGGTTACACGAATAACTGGAAGTTACCGGATGGTCGGGATTGGGTCGATGGCTACATGTTTAAAATTGTGTATCTAGCTTTTGAAATCTACATGGGTTACGGATATGCATTTATGCTCAATGGCTTAAGCCCACAGCTTATGCGGAACGGCCATCTGGGACCGTGTACCCACTCGGTCTCCGGTCTATTAACGTATACATACCCAGCAACACATGTACAATAGAATGCGTGAGCCACAGTCCAGTTTCCCGGGTGTTTGGACTCCATTTCCCACACGAATACCCGGAAAACCCTTGCGGCCTCCGCTCTGATCGTACATGTACACCAACTGTCATCGCATGCTTATGCTGCATGATCGACACGTGGTTGGTTACTAAAGCTATGTTCAATTGCGGCGCTTCTCGAAGAATATTTGCACACTCACTTGCGCTCCAAGTGCATTTTTTCTGAGACAAAAGGTGCACATCTCGCTAGGCTCTATAAGTGGGTTAGGGATAGCATAAGGTTTAGGGACTTAGTACCGAAAAATGAGTGGCTGAAACTTTCCCAGAAGCGGTATGAACAATCACGGATTCGTTATGTTCTTTTCCATTCCAAGGAGGTCATAAATTCTGCACTCTTCAGTCTTGGAGTGTGGCACACTGTGTTCTTTAGTTCCCCTGGTCTAGATTCTTCGCATTTTCCAGTACTGAATCCTTACTGCGAGTAAGGGCGTTCTGTTTTATAAAATGGAGGTACTGCCTAATCCCGTAACAGGGGTAGAAAGCGATTGTCTCTAATGGGTTTCGTTCTGGAAGTATGACCGCGTACATTGTCATTGATACCGAGTACTACTTTGTGCATCATCACTGCGGTTGCAAAACGCTACATAGCGCTTGAAATTGATCGAATGGAAGACCGAGTGTATGTCACAACCGGGAACGATTTTAACGAAAGCTATGCATGTCATTTCTTTTTCTTTGATTTTCCCGTGCGAAGAGCGCTTGTGATGCATTTGCATGGGTATGTTATCTACGACACCATTCCAGCCCAAATAGAGTACAAATGGTTCTGATGTTTTTCCTTCTTCACATACTTTCGTGTTACTACATGCGGCAACAACCGTGCCTTGGGCGCCAGTATGTACTCAAGCACATCTGCAGGTCTGTCAACGTAAGATGGGATTTGCACCTTCTTGTTACGTTCCCCGCGTAACCAGCTTCCTGGAAACGTTGGGATCGAATGATCAGATCTCGATATCATTAGATTCGGTAGGTACATATAGTGTTTTTTCTCCATGATTTGCGTCTGAATTTTAAGTTTTCAAGTTGTTGAGCAATCCTCGAATCACAGTCATCTGCATGAGCGATGCATCAGGAGTCCTAGCCGCCAACACATCTGCAATACTTGTGGCAGCTAGCCCCTCACCTGTGGCTGTTTCAGGAGCAGGTGCATTCAGTGATTGTGGCTGCTCGTTGGACTGCTGACGGTGGCTTCCCCGCGTGAAATAGTTTAAGGCTCATTAGTGGGAAGGCCAGGAATTTGTTACGACTATTGCGTTGAGTTTGCAAAATGCATGTTGTTCCTTTAATATACCCTGGTTGAGGCCAGTTTTATCTTGTCCTGTGGCATCGAAGTTGAGTAGCGACTCTAGTAAACCCGGATTGAGAATGACGCGTGGTTTCCAGCAGTTGCGCTACTAAGGAATCTGCTCTACCTCGCCTACCTTGGGGCAAAAATAGCGGTCGCGTTAGAACACCGGAAGCGCAATATACGCTACCTAAAAGTCCAATAGCAGCATAGGCAACACAACTGCATATACTACAATCTCTCAAAGAAGTGCAAGGGACCAATTTGCAGAAACCAGAGAGATATGTCTACCTATCCTTGATTTCTTACCGGTTGCGTTTTGTGCCAGAGAGGTTGGCGTTCGAATATTCGTGGGTCACTGAGTGCAAGGAATTCTGGACTTGTTGGCCGGCTGACGAGGTGCCATGTGATACAAAGTGTGGTAGGACGGAGGCGGGGGTTTAAAAGCTCAATCTGTCCGCATCCTTCTCACTTCCAAGCTTCAACTTTTCCGAGAACTAGCAGATCTCAAATTACCGTCAGATATCCTTTCGTACAATCACACTACAATCTATAATACAGACTACGAGTACACATTTAAACCCACAACATGACAAAGAACTGGGAAAAGGAGAAGGAGAAGATGCACGAACTGTATTTTTTCATCTTACATTGTTACAACTCACCAAAGCTTACATAGTCTAGATATATGACCCGAAACATGAAATTGGCGTCTGTTATAGAGATCATGACCAAGCAATATGGCTTTCAGGCGTCGTAAGAGCTCCAAAGATACTTGCCAAAAGTCATTCTAATCTAGAACCTAGCGAGCGGGCGTACAAACAAAAATTTAAGGAGTGGCAATGGTTCAAAAAGACCCAGGCGAGAATGTCCCATTCTACTCTCCTGGTGCTGCCTTTTAACTTATTTGCAGCGTTCACCGTGTGTACAGCCAATTGTTAAGCAAGAACAGCTATCTCCCATCGATGATTCCTCCGACAACAGCCCCCCACGGACAGTTGAGCAGCCTGTCTATCGGATGCATCACCGAGGCCCAAGCCGCGGAATACCGTCTCCTATGGAACAGGGTTACGACCAATACTCGCACATACAGACTTTCGACCCTAATTATTCCGCTGTGAGCGGGGCGGATATGGAAGTGTATAACCATGCAGCGCATAACGGACAAGGGCACCATATGGGACCTCCGGCATCCGCCGGTGGTATGACTCTGGGGCCGTATGGTAGAGGCGTCGCAGGATCGCAAGTGTCATTGCCTTCGGTTTCAACTTTACAACGTGCAGCTTTCCAACGAGCGAGTTTCAATGAGAGTTTGCGAGAGGCAGAGCGCCGAGTGGATGCCGGTCAATACGAGCATGCAGAGGGTGCACTGGAGAGTGCTATCAGGAGTTTACATTGGTTGAAGGATAGCGGTAACTGAGGAGTGGGCTCTTTCCTTTCCCGGCAGGTTCACGGTAGCGCAGGCGTTTGAGGTTTCTAGGTTTAAACCTTTTTTTCAAGGGTGTTTCATTGGTCTACTTCTCGCATGCAACATATTTTTTCTTTTCATTATTCTAATAGGATTGATAGATCTCTCGTTGTTTCCTTGATTGTAGGGCTTCATCATATGTTTTATTTCTTCAGGCCGCACAAAAGTTGAGAGTGTCTCGGAGTTGCCAGCTAAGACGATGCCACGTTGGGAGACTAGGTCTTTTGGCATAAGAGCTAAACAACCTTCATGACACGGTGCAATGGGGCATGAGTATGAATTTTAGAAATGTTGTGTTAGTCGTAAAACCGATCCCACTAGTACATCTGGCATAGTCTGGATTTCCGCGGCCGATGTAGCATAAAGCCGAATCATGCATGGAGTGTGACTGTCCAATTGGCTCGTGCATAGGTGGTGCATTGTTACCCAATTTCGGGGGCGCCACCGTGAAGGGCTGATGAGATGACCTATCCTACTGCACACATGATTTTCTTGTCACTCTACGTACTGTCTCAAGTAATGCGGAAGCATCCGAGCTACTGGGCGGGGGATATTTATTCCTCGACACCTGCACGCCGATTCAGAAATAATGAGCATCCTCGACGTCTACACTTCGGCACCGAAAGCATAGAACTTACTGACACAGCAGCACTAGATCGCCACGTAACGGATTGTTCAAGCCTGTCGTTTACTTGACTCGTCGCATCATACACGGGGTTCAGTTTCCGTGGTAGCATCGAAGCATGCGCATTATATCGATTTCAGGCAGATGGTCTGCCTTGTTGCCAGGCACGCCCATGCTGTCTTGCTTTTTTATTTGTCCCATAATAACATGTAGGACAAATGACCCTCGTTGCGTGTGGGGATTTCAGCTTGACGTTGCACGATCTGAGTCACACAATATGCGTTCATAGAGCCACGCCATTAATACCACCAGGTCACAGACAATTTTGGTGTCTGACCCTGATCCAGGACTAAGGTAAGCCCTACATACAATCACACTGCTCCCTGTAAAATCCCCCGCAGGAGGATCGCTACATGGGTTTGGCCAACCTACCATGAGCATGAGGCAACGCTGCCGTAACTTCGGTTGAGTACGTTCGTGGTGGGGCTTGTAAGAAGCTTGTTTTTTGTTCGGGAATTAGATGACGGGGATATGTGACTCTCCATGTCAATTGAGCCATTGCCGAAAGATATCTCCGTGCTCTTTCGTCCCTTACCTCTATCCCAGTACCAGGACTTTGGAACGCTACGTCACATGGCCTCGTGCGCACTGGGCCCTCATCGTGGCATATGCCGTCGCCCGATACCTTCCCTTTCTTTCGAAACACCTGACCTAGCTCCAGATGCACAGCAGTATGAAAACTCCCAGTTGCAATCTGGCCATGAGCTCTGGTGACTACTGTGAATGGGAATGCCAATGATTAGTGGCGTTACGGGCACACACTTTAGCACATACACTTTCGATTGTATCCATTCATTCGGTGCTGAGCTATGAGATTCCCGAAGAGAGAGGAAAGAGCCGTTTGATGCTGGAGCGAAGAGTTCTGCTTATTCGCCTAGATGTCAACCCCGAGCACCGAACTATATCTCGCGTCACTACATATAATATGGTGATCAGTAAATCCGCCGGAGCGCACACATGCAGTAACAAAGACCGCAAACGTAAATTTCTATGCTGTCCTACTCAATACCAAGGTTTTCTTAGTCCTTTCCACCTGCACTGTTCCTACCTCTTCAGCAACCTCCCCCAATTCACTAGCCTAATCGGGTTCTATGGCCGAAGTAATTCCTTTCCAGCAACTGGTATCATTTCTTTAGATGAAAGGGCGGAAAGGGATTACAAGCAAGGTTTTTGGAGCAAATTCCAGGGACCGGTTCAGGATAGGCGCTTCAAACTGGGGATCTGGGAATTTTCCGGAAGAGGTACACGATAAGCGGAGGCTGCACTCGCGGGTCAGTACATTTAGCAGACCGCAGCATGCCTGAGCACTCGTATAGCTTACCCAACATCAAGAATTTAGTGATATGTAGTTTGCCAGATTGGGTGCATCATCCCGGCTTACCAGAAAGTGCAATTGGAAGAGTTACTCTAGTTAGTTAGACTGCGCGAGATGGGCAGAAGGTACCCATACTTATTTGGGGTAGTTAGTTGGACGCTTAAGTACATGTTCGTTCGATTCACGCGCATGGCGTCCTATTTCCGCCCGTCCATGAAGATTCAAAACGCTCGTGGCGTTAGTTGCCGGTAATAATATCAACCTCGCATATCCCTGGTTAACAGGGGTAAACAAGCGCAGCCATAGACTATCTTCTTATTGGCCTGTCGGCGGTAGTGCGTTGGTTGCAAGCCTATCTGTATCAAGACCGCTTCCCCGTAGCGTACTCACGCATAACCAATGAATCACCAGATCAGTGACAATTATAGAGTAGCAGAGACCGCGAGTGGGCATTTATGAAGGAACATGTGCTGGTCGCTACCTTGTTGACGCCGTTGGCGTGTCCATGGGGATATAATTGCTTCAGTATATGTCACGCAATCTGCTAATGTAGATTTTACCGCTCTTTTTTCGATCCATCCGCCAAATTCGCCCACCCGCCTCAGAATTGCGCTGGCGCTCCTATTGAAATCTAGACTGCATGGGAAATCAACATACATCTTAATGTTGGATAAGTATTCAGTGGTGACTTCACGCTAGACTTTGCCAGCTTGCTTGCAATCACAATACACTTGCGCATGTACCTGCACTTCTTCAGCACCTCCGCACTTAATTCTTCTATCGGTATACTGTTGTATTTATCGTCGCCATCCCAGCTTCCAACTGCAGGTGGTATGGTGGGAGGCTAAAGACACTTCCCCCCTCCCATAGGCAGCCTTGCTTGGGACTCTCTTCGTCGTGCACGGGAACTTTTGAAACTCTACTCTGCAGTTCACAAGGATCGTCAATTGGCGAAGTTACTCTGGTATGCGTTCTGATAAATGGTCCTCTAACGAAGCAAAAGAAAAGTCTGACGGGTCATGCTTTCTTTGGAGAAACTCTCCGACTTCTCCCTGCTTATCAGAAATTCGTCTCCCTACTTATCAAAAGTGATAGGTTAATTCTCCATGTAGTGAAGCTATGCAAGGTTTTAGCTGATTTACAGAACCTAGTATTATATTATGAAGATGCATCGTGGCTGCGAAGCACATGCCCCACATGATCACAGTGTCCTGTATCAAAATATCCCCTCGTTGGTCGTGGTTCCGATTTCTGCTCGTAAGGTTATTTCACACCCCCATCTGGCACCAATATTGCAATCACTCCTCATGATATTTGATTACGAACATCTAGCACCAGCAATCAACCATGCGCAAACTCCTCTACAGTTGAGGGGAATTCGAAGTGGTTCAGCACCACGAATCAACGTACTTCTGAGAGAGGGAATGATTGGCCTTGTCCATTCTGGTGAGAGATAGAGAAACAGGAGGTACGTACCACGAACAACAAATTGGCTGAATTTTACGTGGCCGACCGGTGAGCCGAAAAAGGGATGTTGCTTAGACGCGTCGATGCGGCGTAGCACACGCACAAGGATCTAGAATTTTCCTATACATACATCTGTGTCGGGGAATTTATAATGAGGCCCAATTTATTCCTTACCTGCATGCAGTTTTCGTTGTGCCACCGGGTATCTAGCATTCCTACACCTTAGAGCATGCACACTGACTGCATGCAGGCGAAATTCGAAACAGCAAGGCGTGTGGAGATAATTGACGGCTTGGGATTGCTATTGGCGGCGACAAGAGGGGGAGTTTCTCGTGGGGATGGCATGCACGTTTAACATCTCTAACGGGGGGTTGTTATCTGTAGACTATGTGCTTCTGACTTCGTGGCTGCGCAAGCTGAGACGATGACGGCTGTAGGAATTGGATGGGCGGTCGCACATGTAGATGTTTCAGTACAACCTGGGAAATTTCGATTTCATTGGCTTAGGTGAACCGATTAACCCGCGGAGTATCAGTTCAACAGCTCGTATCTGACTGCATCAGTCTCAATAATGAATCCTGCTTAATGATCACGCAAGCAATCCTAGCCACAGTGGAGTTATTCCTTAAGGTCACTGGGACATTGAGGGCTTCGTGTCTCTTTGAGAGCCATACAACCGCTTTTATTCCATTCACCTTCTAACTTAATGATTCGAAGTAGTTCCAAATGTTTCCCTCGATATTTAATCACCTTTTGGCTCTACTTCAAATCGCCCGATCCTTCGCTGGTGCTGATTTAGAACGTGGCGCACAGCCAGCGCACAAAATTTCCGACCACTAAATGATGGTCTGTCTGATATCTTCCATGCGAACAAAAGTGCTGTTGCACACACTTCATCACTCGCAAAGGACCATCACCGAAAATCTTGACTTTGCTTTCCGGTACTTCTTGTCAAAATTGAGACGTGATAGTCTGTCTACAGTAAATGTGAGCGCTGCAAGCTTGTTCGACAAAAAAATTTATGTACTTAACCATGTATAATTGTAGTTAGCCTCTCTTCTCTAGGGATAAAGCAGGGTCTGTGAGTAAAAACTTCATACGCATGTAATTTGTTACAAATAACGCCTTTTCCAAGGCCGGTAGTTTCTCTTACAGTTCCGAGTTCCCATAATCAATTGGCTCCGAGATTGCTCTGCTGCTTGTTGGTTGGGAGGATTCTAACTGCAGTAAGAGAGAATATTCCTAACTTATGACTTATGAGAGCGGTGAGGATACAGAGATGTAAGTTTGCACCTTTGTAGCTCTATAGTAGGATTTTAGTGTCACCTAGCCGTAGAGTTAATTGCAGAGTGTGAATGATATAGCTAATCTCAAGGTGTAGCTTTTATACTCTGTATGCCACCTTTTGTCGTATATATGAATTACTCAGGTTCAGTCTCATGGATTCGGACGCTTCCTTTGGATTACTTTTCATCAACCAACCTTCCTATGAGAGCTTCTTTGGGAGCTTCTTTGCGCAGCGCTGGGGTTGAAGTGATGTTTGAGGTGAAGTTAAATTCATGCCAGATTCCGATCCTAATTTCGAACGCTGGGTAAACTTACCAGCCGTCCTACTCTCGTAGTGTGGTACACCAGTATTCGATCAATTTTAGGTTTTAGCCTACTTTAGGTTAAGCATGTACTAGCAGAGGATAAGCGAAAAGCTTATTCTCACCTCCATCTTCTCATTAACTTTCACTATCTACAACTATCCAGGTTTACACACCTTCTCCTCCGAGCTCTTATTTCCTCTGTCGACAGAAGCACCGAAGCTCGGTATGCCGTATTGCGGTGTTCTTACGATCCTGCGAACATGCGTTCTGGACGATTCACATGACGTTAATGCACGGACCATGCGGGTGATTATTTGTGATATCCGTGTACCCGCCTCAAGATAGCTAACGTCTCTAATTGATTGTTGTTTAGTTATCTACACTGTCCACGAAGACGCCCTTCGGCCAACCGGAATTCAATCTGCAGGCTAATCATCGTCATCGCGCGCGGCAATAGTCTGGTCTAATATAGGCGAAATGTGTCGTACCATCGTGCTCCAGGGGATTTAGTAGGTCACCATCTCACAGAAGAGCTATACCTGGCATCGTTCCAAACACTAACTTCAAAACCGGCGAGCGAGTTTGGCATTTTGGTTGTCAGACGATTACTCATCTAGCATTTGTACCCGCAATCGGCACGTCTGTTCGCCTATCTTCTGTATCTGCCGGCTACGACGGCTAGATAAGTGTAAGGAAATCAATTGATTGCTCCATGGGTTTCAAACAAGATTCTAGAATCTGCAGCCTATCTTGCTAAGGGTATATGTGTAACATAATGCGTGACTTGATTGTAGGTGCGCTGTGGCCCCCCTCCAGTGTAAGTGACGTGAGACTAATCCTTCACCTAGAAGTTTCTGGGATTTTGCGCGTTTGGTACTTCGAGAAAGAGCAGATATCTCGCGTGGTTGTTAGTTGTTAGTTAGTCGGGCGAAGTGTTTTTTTTTGTTTTTGTTTTTTGTTTTAATCATACTGTATTCACTCTATTTAGAGTATGACAGTCGGGCGAAGTGTCATACCGCAGGAAATTATGATAGGTTAGGGATTTGGATTTTCACCCTCGTACCGGGCATTAAAGGACTTCGTCACCCTCGATAATGCCGAGAACACAGCTCTGTCGTCGCCTGCATGATCAAACTCCGAAATCCACGGCCGCTTCCTCCGCAAGATGGTTGACTAAGAAGAGGTCATATTACTATGACATCATACGGAAACCCGGAAAACGGCTGTACTAAGGTTGAGAGCAAATCTGATTAGGTTCGGGTCTGAAAGACACGAGCATGAAATAAAGTAGGTCGAATTCGAGAAAATCAAATGGCGGACGATGCTGGCCAAAGTATTGTAATTGGAGTAGTATGTTTGATATTATCTTATTAGGTCTATGGCAATTGCCCACACTATAATTTTAATCCGTTAAGGTTAACGTTAAGTACACATTGAATTGACTGGCGTATCATTGAAAAGATGTCTTAGGACCAGATAGATATCTCTATCCAGTCTCTAGATAACCCCACTTCCTGTAACTTCCACATATAACGCCACTACCCATATGATTACACCACAACCATCAGCAATCCAATAATGACATCGATATCCGTATTTACCATCACAAACTCGGACAACCTCTACACTCTCTTCACGACTCTGGGTAACCTCAGCACTTCAGCCTCTTCTGGGGGGTCTAGCACCTCAACCACGCCTCACAACTACCAGTCCACCACCTCTCCTGTCCGCCGGCCTCTCCAGCCCCCCACAGAAATTCCCAAAATCCTCACCTACCCCTTTCCAACATCCACTCGCTTCCCTCCCCCCAGCCTCCTATCCGCCCACACCTCTAGGGCGAAGAAAAATGCTCTTACCATCGGCTTTGCAGTTGCTGCCGTGGCTGTGATTATTGCCCTCATAATCCTCCGCTTTTGCAAACGCGGAAAGCAAGCCGGGAAGAAACATACACCCGTAGACTGTCCCGCAGAGGAAGGTAGAGGGGATTTCGAGTATGCAAGACAGGAGATTGAGAGACGAGAGAAAGAAGACAAGATGAGGATTGCGAGAGAGGAGGTGGAGCAAGTTGTGTTTGACAACTTTGACGGTGCACATGTGTTGCAAGGTATTCCACTAAATGAGGAGGAGGGAGGACCAAGGTTGAGGAGGCGAGATGGATTAGCTTTTGAGTGGGATCTGACGGGACCCTGATGGGATGATAGAAGTAGTGGAGAAGAGGAATGATGGAATCAAATGGGAAGATGACTCTTGAGAGGTGGGTTGGAGATTTGAGACTGGCCAGACTGGGGGTTCTGGGCCTCATCTAGGTGGACCATCGATCGATATACTCTTATATTTGTATATTCTGTATCCCTTTGCCGGTAAGCGGGTTTGGACCCACCAATGGGCCCGCTTGTAAAATCCCATTTTCACAACCACAGCTCAGCCAAATGAGCCCAGCAGAAATAAAATAATTCTACACACACTAGATAATACAAAAATAAAGATTGTGAGTGTGTAGAGCACTGCTTGGCTGTACACTGAGCTGTAAACTGCCATTTTTCACCTTTGCTCAACCAACCCCATAACTTCTGTGCTTCCCTGAGTGGGGACAAGTTGTCCAGTTTTCTACCCAAGCAGTACACACATGTCTAAGTACCATATTCAGAGATTAGAAGGCTCATTGTGGCTTGGTAGACTTGTAGGGTGTGGTAATTGCCGGTCGCATCGGTCGAGTGATATCCCATGAAGTTAATTTGGGGCGAAATTTTTTTATATTTGATATACTCATCAACTCCAGAGACATCTGAATAGCTATAGCTTGTTGCCCGTAATATTGGGACTTATGGGTGGGAATGGAGGGCTAATTATCATAAATCTTGGCCCTGGTCAGCCCCACTAGAGCACAAATACAACACATTTACCTGACACTCAACAACACAGAATTGCCAAACACTGGCTGAGAATTTACATATTGAAGCTCCAGGTAGTTAACTCTCAATTGGTGCTACTCTAGGGGGGGGTTTAGTGGGTGGTTGTGGTGTAATAACAAAAGAGGCACCGAGGACCCGAAAGTGGACTCACCGAAGGGCCCGCTACCGGCAAAGGGATAATGTCCTCCGCCATCTAACCGGCTTGCCCGGAGGCGGAGGTGCGGTTTATAGACTCTGTCATACTCTAATTAGAGTGAATACAGTATGAATAAAACAAAACAAGGGATAATGTTATTGGAAATGCTGAAATTCGAAATTGCAGAGGCTAGATATTGGACACAGTACTACTTATTAAATCTAGAATTCTCTTCGCACCTGTTCTCTCTGATTAGCTAGTTTCAAGCTTTACGCTGTTCAGTGCTTTGCATGCTTTTTGCTTATCCCCTACACGGTCGATTCCCTTAGATTTGTTGCAGTTTCAGCCTTGAAGGCTGATTGGTCAGGCTAAGCAGTTTGGTGTTTCCGATTGGTTGGTAGAATTGATCGGCATCCAGGATAGGAAATGCAACAAATCTAAGGAAACCGAGCGTGTAGGAGGGATACATATGTTCCGACTCATCGACGAACTTTGCTCGTTCGCGGATTTTGTCCAGTTTACGAAGTGGAAATCCAGTATGCGATCTCACAAAAGCATAGGTATTACCCCTTCTCTCACACACGCATCAAAGGTGTAAGATCTGTGATATTCGGCGTCACGACTGCTCAAGATTGAGCTTCGATGCTCAGTCTTCTATCACTAGTTACCCAGGCAACCGTGGCTGATAATTTAGTAACCTTAAGCCCTTGGCCCGCTCTCTTTGATTTTCCAAGAATCCTGAGACTACATTAGTACATGTACAACTTGCGGGTCCAAGCGGACGAACCAGAGTCATGCCCGGCATGGGAAGCGCAAGGAAGGCAGCGTGAAGTGATACAGTACCGGTGCTTTGGCGATTGTTTTGTGAGAGAAGTTGAGCTAGCTACTTGATAACAAGTCTACTCCCGCAATTTGTAATGAAATTAAATGAGTATGAATTTGCACAAAATGGCCGGTTCACGAACCTCTTATCCGGTATGCGAACGGGACAAAATACCACGAAACAGTTAGTCTAATTTCGCGAACGGGTGGATTCGCAAATGAGTTGGAACACAAATCACATTGGCGTAAGTGGACGCTCTATGGTACATGTGTTTATATGGGAACGTTTAACATCTGTTTAACTCATGCTTATCGTTTAAAGTTAAACGACTTCTTTGTTTAATGTTCAAATCTCTGTTTAACTCATCGTTTATCCCATCGTTTAACCTATCGTTTAACTTCAGTGGTTTAACTTACGTTCAACTTACCATTTAACTCATTGTCTAACTCATTGTTTAACTTAAGTCATTTAGCTTAACGTTTAACTCGGAGTTTAACTCGGCGTTTAACTGAGTGTTTAACTTGCGTTTAATTTGTCGTTTATCTTGACGTTTAAGTTTAACATATATATGAATGTTTAACGTTACACCATTGTTTAACTTTAAACTGTGCACGGATGTACTACTCGAGTATAGAGGACGTAGCTAGTACTTATTAATTTCAGCTGATGCAGGCTACCATGGAGGTCACTCAACGTGATGAACTTTTTATAATGTTATAGCCCTTCATTCATAAATGATCAACCGTAGTCCCGAAATATCAAGATTGTTTGGAAAGCCCTCTCAGGGCTTAAGAAACTTCTTTGGGCCCACCCAGCAAAAGAAGAACCGGGTTCTAACTCTGATAGTATTCCCACCAGCAATTCCAATCAATTTACAGTTCTTTCGCTCTTAGATAGATGTTATTGATTTTGAAGTGAATTTTTGCGACTAGAAGTGTTCTAGAAGTTTATACGAACGAAGGGATACCTGTCAACCTAGTTGATTGCAGGGGAAGAGCATCTTCATTGTTGTCCGGAGATGGTAAGATAGAACTATTGTCCTGGTCGAGGTCCGATAAACTTAACACAACGACACCTCCTTGTGTCATGGTACATGTCTCGGATGGACCTCGTGCTGTCTTGTTTCAATTTTCAAGGTATACAGGGCGGCGTATCGTAGCTTAGATAGGAGTTTGAGGATCGAAATGAGGCACTTTCATATACAGCGCATCAAATGTATCAATTGCCCATATCTTTGCCAACAAACGTGCATAATTTCAAACATTCGCTCTGTTATCTGTAAGTAATCAGCACCCCACAAACCTCAGCCACATCGACAGTTTGAATAAGCATGTAGGAAAAAGATCGGCAAAGGAATGCTAGCTCTCTGGAAGGAACGTTGCAACTGTGATCTAAGGATGGGCTGGATCGCATGCGCAGACGCGAGAAGCTGTTGCATGGGAATCACCCAATCCGCATATCGGTGCATGGAGTCCACGTATGATATTGATATCCATAGATGACGTGCATGCTATCTCCATGTTCGCACACACTCGCCTACCAGTTCGTCCACCAGTTAGTCTGAACCTAGTAGATAAGAGTAGGAGACGGATGGGATAATTCCATGTATAATGTAACGATGCTGCGGCGTGGCTACGAGAGGTTAAATATTTTCTTTTAGACCTCGAGCTCGTTCTGTGCTGCCTGAACTGGAGAGATTTTCGATTTCAATGCTTTCGTTATGGCTGCCATAGGCGAGAAATACCTAGGTAAGCTGAATGACTCTGGAAATGTACATTGTAAGGAAGCACGGCTGGCACTCAGTTATAGGTGGTACACGACGAAGTTGAGAATGAACATCAAGCTGAGCTACCAGGCTTCAAGCATAAAGATGTCATACTTGCGTAAAGCGCCAATGCAGTGGGTGGTGGCTGTAAGGAGCTGAGGCATTAAGGGTACCCGATGGATTACACATGACCTTGTTGAATGTTTTTGGCTGCAGCTCTTCTATGTTTAAAGCTTTTCACTGGCCTTCTTTCTTTCTTTTTCTATATCCATTTATTTGTTTACAAGCCTTTTTCGTTCATTTATGGGCCTACGTAATGTTCTTCTACATCACCATCTTCATCCTTTCTATCATTGCCTACCTCGTTTGGTGCTATTACTATGAATGCTCTCTTTCACACATTCCCAAAGTAGGGTATGGATCTTTTTGGAAACGGCCTCTGGCTGGTGCCCGTGCGGTGCTCCATTGCAACGATATCATGAGAGAAGGCCATCAGAAAGTGAGACTCTCACATCCCACTCTTCTGGAATGGGGTTCACCAATCTAACCTTGCTATATTATTAGTATGGATCACAAGGCAAAGCCTTTCGGATTCCGAACCTATTTTCAGGTGCTGTCGTCATTCTACCTCCATCTCAACTACAAGAATTGCGTAGCGGAAAGAAAGACTCCCTCTCCATGCACGAATGGTTCGAAGAGGAACACAGCATCTCGCAGGTCTTCTCCTCACCATATATTGCCTCACTAGATTATCATCTACAATGTCTCCGAAAGGTTCCGACCATGCTTAATATAATCTCGGATATCGGAAACAACGTGGAAATGGCATTCAACAACACCTTAAGAAGGTTAGGAGTGGATGAGACTCTTGATGATGGCGGTTGGGCGACACTAGATCCATTGCAACTAGCTATGGGTGTCGTTATTAGGTTGACTTGGGTTACGATCGGGGGTGGGGAGCTGGGTGAGTTTAATTGTTATATAGGAAGGTATGAACCAAGCTGACAGATGGCACAGCTAGAAATGAAGAGTTAATGCATGAGGTTTCCGCGCATGGGGAAGCTGCGTTTACTGGTGCTGTGTGCTTGAGACTACTTCCTTTCTGGGCTCGAAGGTGAACCCCTACATGTGTAACACGTTCTAGGACGTCAACTGCTGATTAATGTTCAGAATTTTTGGTCCTATTGTGACGTTGCCAAATCGTCTTCGTGAATGGAGAATAGAAAGGATTATTGGGCCAAAAGTTGAACGCCGAATGCAAGAACTGGACGGTGAAGTATATGGCCGGAAGGTTGATAAGGTAAGAGTAGCTCTGTAAGTTAACTTGTATAGATATAAACTAACCACCATTGCTGGAACAGGATATCCTTGATACGGTGGTTAATGCCTCGTATGCACTTGGCCCCATACACCACAACAAGACAGAGATCGTTCGTCGGTTACTATCGATCAGCTGGGCCGCATTGCATACGTCTGCCGGAACGCTTGCCCATTCGATCCTACAACTACACCACGTCGACCCCAAAAGTGGGGAATACTACAGCACTATTCTGGAACATGAATTGAAAGAGGTCTTCAACGGATTGTCCACGTTCGGGGGGAAACAATGTGGAGATGATTTCGGATGGAATAAAGATAGCCTCGCTAAACTAATTGGAATGGGGAGTTTCCTCAAGGAGACTCTGCGTCTATATATGGTTGGTGCAGGCAACAGTTTCCGAAAGGTTTGTTGTCAGCTGCTCTTGTGCTATCTTGTGCTAATATTTTATAGGTCGTGTCTCCCGGAGGGTTGACATTCTCAGATGGACTTTATGTCCCTGCTGGTGTTACTGTCTGTGTCTATAGTGACGGAATCCATCTGGATCCGAAAAACTTTCATAGCCCCGATTCTTTCGATGGATTCCGGTTCGGATCACCTTTCAACGCACAAAATGGGCTCGGAGACATCTGTGATGCTCCAAAGGTCCATTGGACCATGCCAAGTAGCACGTTTTTAACATTCGGGGGTGGACACAACGTCTGGTAAGATTTCTTCCTTTCCTATTATCCATTGCTAATTGCTGACATTGATTAGCCCGGGCCGCCGCCTAGCTGACATCCAATTACGAATTGCTCTCTCCTACTTCCTAGAGAATTACGAACTCAATTTTCCTGCGATTCGACCTGCAAAGACTTACATGTGGCTATTCCAGATACCGCCACTCTATGCAACTGTTCAGATTCGGAGAAAAAATAAACGGCTAAAGCTAGGCCTGGAATGAGGGGAGCTTTGATGTAGCCAAGGCCGTGGAAACGCGGTGGAGTTAGTGTTTGAGGGTTTTATTCTGTCATGATTGCGAATTTTCATTGCTGAATTAATAAGGGAAGCCTCGACCCCGCAAAAATGCAGCAAAGTCAGTGTTCAGCTTTTTTTTGAGGGCTTGACGTATTCTAACTATATACTAAGATGATTATTACTATCCTTGTCCTCTGGTTTCTCATCATGCTCGGGGATACATGCTAAAGGGCAAAAAATTGTTGCATTGGCGATACATCCATACGGAATACCGGTATCGTTTCGTGCGTATGCGGTTAGGTACCTGGTAACTGGAGTCAAGCCGTGAAGCGTGAGCGATAAGGCATGAGGCATGAGGCATGAGACGTGCGAAGGAGGGGTGGGATGGGATACAGAGTTAACTACGAGGTATTTTAAGTACCTCTCAAGTACGTCCATACATCTTCGGCACTGGGGGGGGGAGGGGCGTATAGCAAATTCATCTAGAATCCATTAGCAACGGCATTATACTTTCCCGGTCTCCGAGTACTCTACACTTGTGAGTATTTTGTACATATCACCAGGATATGCAACCCCTGTGGGATATGGCGGGATTTAAACCACCCCCTAGACTTCTGTAGAGAGCTAGAGTTGTATATAGTGGTCATGGGATGCCTGGAGGAAAGTCTGGAAACTTTCGTCACTGCGTTTTTACTAAGTGTGGGCAACCACGTCAGCACTTAATCTACGCCTATCCCCGATGCGTACGTACTGCTACCGATGCCGGAATATTTGTCCATGTCAACTTTTCTTTTTTTCTAGGCAGAGGGGGAATACCTGCGTTCTAACGTGGCGTTCCTTGCAGTCTCATAAGAGGTACTAGGGCTTTCCCTGCAGTACGCGTATGAGATCGCTGCTTTGTAAAGGATTGAAAGTGTGTCAGCTTTCTCAGTTGTGGGTAGCTCTAGTAGTTCATCACGACCTTTCTTCTTTAATCTAGATAAAGCCCCAGCGGCTACAGTGACGGAGGGGTGGCCGTATGTACCCATATTAGCCATCCGATATCCAGGTTTGAAATTACTGCGTGCCACATACTCCCATATCCATCCAGTTTCTAAGCAGTTACGCAAACTGGAATCGATAGCAAATTTATGGCGAAGGGCCTGCAAATCGAACGAATGAATATCATAGTACAATTCCTACTTGCGGTAACACCTTCGACAACACACCACACCACCTTCTAGTTTTGCCAAGACCCATATCGTCCAATCAATTCTATTATCATCAGAAAACTTTTGCTTCGGTATTCAGCTGTTTTCTTCGAAATCAGTTACCTAGGAGCCAAAATGAGCCTCTTCGGAGCCAAAAAGACCTCTACCTTTCAGAAAGCCAAGGAAAGGATGGAGAAATTCATGGAAGAAGCCAGCTCAGCTGGAGACGAAAGTAGCGGCATCGGCCAGCTGCTAAAAGATAGAAAGGGACCGCTTCCAACGGACCCGGACGGAACAGCTACTACCTCCGAAATCGCTCGAGAGGAGTTAGGTGATTATCTGGGAGTACAACAGGCGGCAGTTACTTTGACCAGAGAACAGTTCAATCAAGGAGTACGGATTCAGAGTGCCGAAGTGAGGGCAGAGGGACATCCGAGCCAAGTTATAGAGCCGATTTGGGGAACAGCTGAAGTTATTGATGAATATGGGAATAGGCGTTCGCATGCCGTTCAAACAATTTCGAGCGACGATTCCTCATTGTCACCACCACCTACCACGAGCTATGGGGGAAGTGAAATTTCATTCCCATCGCAAACACCAAGGGAGAGGGTTCAGTCCCCCCTGCCAACTACGAATTATGAGGGAAGCCTTATGGGCCTACCTCTGAGCGCTCTTCCACAGGACCCTTTTTCGACTCCTAGGGCGAGCGCTGGAATTATCGCGCGCAGATATATTCAGTCGGAGGAAAATGCCAGTCAAAATGCCGAAGAAGAGGGGGGAGTGGAAGAGACCCGGAAAACCTACACACCCATTCCGAGAAAATTCGAAGTCAGGGATAGTAGCGACAACAAAGATGATGTGATGACAGAGGTGGAGTGGAGGGACGAGGAGCCTTACATGACGCCAACGAAGAAGGGAAAAAAGCGCAATAAGGGGAAGGGAGTTAAGAGGCCGGTAACGCCCGAACGACCAATCCAGAATATGCCGCAGACGCCAAGCAGGAGGAAGCTTGAGGCTGATTGGGCCAAGCCGGCAGAGTCGCTGGCCAATGAAAATGAACCGGCAGATCTAGGAAAGTGTATTGGTGAGTATCTTCGGAACACTAACGGACTGAGGGATTTCATGGTTGGACAGGAAAGACATGATGCGAACTTCGATTTTTGGTGTCAACAACAGAGCCAACATATCGCAGCGAGACAGAATCATACCGCCGTGGCAGTTATGTCGGTAAGAAAGATAGCTCAGACTGTGCAGACGGAGGTGGAGTTGGAAAAGGAATATGCAGCAGAAAGGGCAGAAAAACTCGATGAAAGGTTGAGTAAGATTGAGAAAAAATTGGCCAAGATCACACCGGTGAATATGGCTAAGACGATTGAAAATGCGATGAGAGATTGCATGGGAAAAATGATTGATCAGCTGACGGATAGGGTGGTGAAGAGGTTTGAGGACGCAGCTGAGGAAAGTAATAAAAAAGAGGAAATCCGAAGGGGGAAACAGGTAGAAGCCACCCCTCAGGAGGAGGATATGAGTGATATTGAATTTGAACCCGGGGCAACTTTTTCGGTGGAAGAAAATGAGAGAGTAGCAAGGGTAATTGAAAGAATGCAGGTGGATGAGCAGGAACTGGAGGCGTCGAAGCATGCACCAGTTATTCCGCCGGGAGAGAAAAGGCAGGAGTTTCCAAGGTTCACCCCGAGTGGACAGGTTACGATTGAGAAGAGACCGGCAGCACCAGCAGTACCGGAACAAAAGAAGAAGGAGGTGAAAAAACCGGAGGTGAAGGAGACACCAAAGCGACCAAAGGCAGGAGAGAAAAAGAAGCCGGAGGTTAAGAAACCAGTACAGCAACAACCGGCAAAGAAGCCGGAAGAGATGAAGAAGGAAACGTGGGCGCAGGGGGCAGCCACGCCACCACCAAAGAAGCAACCCGAACAGCGACAACAACAACAACAATCGGGACAGCAGCAGAAGAAGAAGGGAGATGGCTTTGTTGAGGTTAAGAGGCAGCAGAAGAAGGACGATATGAAGCCGGTCCCCCCAGGACAAAATACGATGGAAAAGAGGAGAGTCACCTTCAAGAGGGATAATGGCCTCCCCCTTTCTCAGAAGAAAGATTTGGATATTTCGTCGGAAGTGAATAGAGCACTTTTCGAGGCAAAGGTCCCACATTTTGTTCGCATTCATGGAGTCACGAAGAGCACCCGAGGATGCTTATCAACGATCACGACTCCGGGAGCAACGGCCGAAATGTTGATTTGGTATAGAGAAATTGTGATCAAGGCGGCAAGGAAGGTGGACGCAGGAATTGTGGACATCGAGACGAATGAACTCTGGGAGAGAGTGAAAATGCATGGCGTCGATTATGATAGGTATTTGGGGAAGAAGACTGGGGGAGGACTTGAAAAATTGAGGCAAGAATTACAGGCTGAAGACGAGGGGGTGGGGTTGCCCCTCGCCATCAACTGGATTGGAGGACCGAAAGATGTGCAGAAGAAGAAGGGGGAAGGAAAGAAACGATCGACGGTTGTGTTTGCGGTCAAGGGTAGTAAGATGGCCGAAAAAGTTTTGAAAGGAGGTCTGAGGGCGGCAGGAGTGAAGTATGATGTGGAGAAGTTCATGAATGCCGGACCAGATTCCTTTTGTGGAACGTGCAGCAGTTGGGGACATGTTGAGGCAAAGTGTGGGTCCTTGAAGATGCCGGCGTGCATGTTGTGCGCGGGGAGACATTTGACAAAGGATCATAAGTGCAACGTGGTAGGTTGCAAAGCTAATGCAGGACAGAACTGCTCCCATAACATCGACAAGTGCGTCAACTGCAAGGGAAATCATATCGCGAAGGCCAACTGTTGTGTTAAGAAACAGGAGGCTATTAAGACGGCGAGAGAAGAAAGACGCTCCTGGAAGGAGAGAGAAGGAGAGTGTCGAAATGTGACAACGGATCAACAAAAAGAGCCAGATCATACAGAGGATGGGGAACCATCGACTGCAGAGGTGGAAAAGAAGGCTCAGAATGATGAGCAAATGGAAAAGGAGCCAGAAGTCCCAGTTGTTGCGACACAAGAGACTGAAGGAGAATCTTCTAACGCAGGGACCCAAGAACTCCCCATGACGCAATGGTGAAATGCATAATGCATAACTGTGGAAGGGGGTATGAGGTGACTATGATGGCGTTGGAAACAGGAATTGTTTGGGGGGCTGATGTTGTGATGATGCAAGAACCGTATGTGGAGAAGGAAGGATACAATATGAGTCACCCAGGATATAGGCTGATCAGAGGAGGAAGAACGATGACAGCAATAAGAAGAGATACACACCTGGAGTTTTCGGAGGTTGATAAGGGGGGAGATGGAGATGTACAGGTGTTTGATATAAGATACCCATCGGGTAGAAAGATGAGATTGGTGAATGTGTACGATCAGCTGAGACAAGAGGGGGGAGTGAGAAGTCAAGGCAGACCAGCACAGACAGCAACATGGAATGAGATTATGGAGCAGGAAAAGATTCTCCTGGGAGGAGATTGGAATGCTCACAGTGATAGATGGGACCCGCAGTGCCCACCAAAGCGAGATGCGAACTGTTTGGAATATCTTATGGATGAGTACGATATGATCGACATTACGGACGGGGAAGAAACCGATTCGAATACGAGAAACAGCGAGACTTCGGGATCGCTTATTGATTTCTTTATTACTAAAGCCTCGATGGCTGATAGATTAGAGACTTCAACAGAATTGGCAACTATTTCGGATCACGCGGTTGTGTGTGCCCAGTTAAGATGGAACGAAGGGGAAGGAGCCAAAGTGTCGCAAAAAATTACAGGATGGGATCTCGATGGGCTCAAGTCGAAGGAGGAAGAAGAAAATTATGAAAAAGCAAAAAAAGAGTGGGAGGATAAGAGCTCAAAGAGATCTGTTTTGAATGAGAAGAGCAGCGGGGATGAGTTACAAAGAGAGGCTGAGTGGATACAGCGGAACTTTGTTAATCATCTCAATAGGTGCTGCAAAAAAGTTAAGGTGTGTGCAAGATCAAAAAGGTGGTGGACGGCGGAGATTGCAGAAAACCGAAAGATTTTGGGATTGATAAAAAGAGCTTGAAAGAGATGGGAAGCGTCGCAGCAACAAGTTAAGAGGCAGCAAAGCAACCTGAGAAGAATGATCCGGCAATCGAAAACGGAGATGTGGAGGAAGTTTTTAACATCAGCCACAAGAGATCAAGTCTGGCAGGCGTTGAGATATACGAAACCAGGCGGACAACAAACGACACAGGCTTTGAGATCCAGGAGTGGGGTGGTGGTGGAATCGTGGAAGGAAAAGGCGGAGTTGATAAAAGAAGAAGCATTTCCGAAACCTTTGAAGGGTGTGGAGAGACAGGCCCAAGAAGAGGGAGGAGAAATGTGGAAAAGTATAACTGACGAAAGCATCCGAGAGGCTCTGTGTAATCAGTCAGTTAAAAAGGCACCCGGTCCGGATAGGCTGGGTTTTAAGGCAATACGATTATTGTGGGAGTGGGACTCCCAAAGGATAATTAATATTGTTAAAGTGTCATTTAGGTTAGGAATACACCCACAAGTTTGGAAGGAAGCAAAGGGGGTGGTAATACCGAAGCCGAATAAGCCAGATTACCAAGTCGCCAAGGCATATAGGGTGATAACGTTGTTAAATTGTCTGGGAAAAGTGGTCAAGAAGATGGCAGCCAATGCACTAGCAGAGGAGTGTGAGCGAAGGAGGTTACTTCATGACGGACAGTTGGGATGCACAAAGAGAAGGTCAGCAATAGATGCGGTTGGAAGGTTGATGAAGAGAGTAGAAGAAGCGTGGGGGAGGGGGAATACCGCGGCAGTGCTGTTAATGGATGTTAAGGGAGCCTTTCCACATGTGGCAAAGGGGAACTTGATAAAAAGGATGGAAGAAATGGGGTTTGAAGCCGACCTGGTGAGGTGGGTGGAAAGCTTTATGGAAGAAAGAAAAGTGATAATGTCGATGGACGGAAAGGAAGGAGATAGTATGGATGTGGAGACGGGAGTTCCACAGGGGTTGCCAGTATCGCCGGTACTTTTCGTTATATATCTTTCGGGGTTGTTCGGCAAAGTGGAAGAAAAAGAAGAAGAGTATGGAAGCGAGGGCATATCTTTTGTTGATGATGTGGCATGGGTGGTGGAAGGTGAGGATGTGGGGGAATGCACACAACGACTGGAGAGATGCGCAGCGGAAAGAACAATTTGGGCAAAGAAGAATGCCTGTCAGTTCGACATCGAAAGAACTGAAGCGATGTTGTTCACACGACGAAGAAAGAATAAGGAACCAAAGATGAATGCCCGAGTAAGGGTAGGAAGTCATGAGGTTCCATATAATAAAGAAGCGACAAGATGGTTGGGGGTATGGCTGGATGATATGCTTACCCTGAATGGTCATACGAAAAAGACCTTAGCTAAAGCAAGGAGAGCACAGAATAGAGTGAGATCCTTGATGACAAAGAAAGGATTAAGCTCGGAAGGATGCAAAAGAATTCAAGTCGCGGCGGTTCAGGCTGTGGCGTTGTATGGGTCTGAATTGTGGTGGCATGGACAAGAAAATTGAGCACAGGAGGTGCAAAAGTTGTTGAATGAACAGGGCAGAAGGGTAACCGGATGCTTTAGAACAACACCTCAAGGAGCGTTGATGAATGATGCGGGTTTACGACCGGCAAAGGCTCTTCTTAATAACTAGGTACGACAGTGTAAGTTGAGACAGATGATGATGCCCGATGCTCAAGGCGGAGGGAGAATGTTAGAAGTACGGAGGAATGTGTTACAGAGGGTGGAGGGGATTGATGAGTTGATCCCAGAGGATAAGCCTTTTGAGAGGAGGAGTTATGAGAGGACAACACTACCGACGGAAAAAAGATGCCTTAAGGGCAAAGTGATAATTCAGGATGAAGAACAGGCGATGGAAGTGGCGAAGAGGGAAAGGGAGGGACTTGTTCTTTGGACTGATGGATCGAGAAAAGAGGATGAGTGGGTCGGGTGCGCAGTGGTATGGAAAGAGGAAGGGTGGAAAAAGAGGAGGGTGCACAAAAGTCGACAGAAAGTAGCGTTTGACACGGAAATGTATGCGATGTCGGAAGCAATGAAGGTTGCGGATGAGATGGCAGAAAAAAAGGAGGTTACCAGAGTCACGGTTTTTACAGATCCTCAGGCAACTTTAAAACGAATACAATCGGACGAACCAGGCCCAGGACAGGTGCTAGCGTTATGAACGATGAACTGGACCGATGCATTAGCCAGGAAAAATATTCCAGTAGAGTGCCGGTGGGTACCTGCTCATAAGGGAATAGAAGGCAATGAAGAAGCGGATCAACAGGCAACAAAGGCGGCGTATAAGTATTGTGGAAGTTATACTGAAATGCAAAATCCGCTACCGTTTTTAGATTATATTTCTTTTGCCCATATTAGCCGAAGGTTAACGGAAGTGAAATGGGAAGAAAGCAAAGAAGAAATGAAAAAGATGGGGAAGAAGTCAAAGCATAGTTACCGGTATGATTTGGTGAAGAGGGGAGGTAACAGTGCGGTGATGGGAGCTAAAAAGATGATTGCGGCGAGGTTTTATCGGCTTAAATCAGGACATGCACTGATTGCGAAATACCTATTGCGGATCGGAAAGAGAAGAGATATGAAGTGCTGGTGGTGTGGGCATGAATATCAGACAAGAGACCACCTTTTTATGTGGTGCAAAAGATGGAAACGAGAACAAAAGAGGCTTTGGGTTGATGGGCAAGAGGGGGAGGAGGGGTATGAGGGCGTTGAAAAGGTTTTGAAGAAGCCAAAGATTTCATTGCCAATGACTCTCGTTTTTGCAGAAGAAAAATGTTCGCAGGCACTGATGGATTTTTTATCGTGTACAGATGTCGGCAGAATTAGCGGAGTGGTGGAGGAGGCAGAGAACTTAGATTACGAGGAGTCGAGTGATGGGGGGGTGTAAAAGTTGATGTTGTTTTTTGTGGCGGTTTTTTCTTTTGTTTTTTGGGGAAGAGGACTCGCGACTTTGCTTTTGTTTCTTTATGTTACGGAAGAAGCGGGGAGGAAATATGTACGGGATATGCCATGGCCGCCAGTGGCCGAATGCAATATGATTACAAACAAACAAACCTACTTGCGGTAGGGACTCTTCTGAGTTGTCTGATGTCCTGATCAACTAGAGAATCATAACCGCACTCACTTTCGGCTGCCTCGTGTGGGTATCGTTCCGGAGGTAAATAGATCCGGCACCGACTGGTCTCACCCGGTGTTGATAGACCAGATAAATTGAATTTGTTGTGGGAGGCACGTGGCGCACACGAGATTTGGCTTGGCACATACGCTTCTAGACCTTCTCTGCAGTCACCTAGCTTCGACATCATCTTTACACTTCACGAATAGACTCCAAGTTTTCTGTAGTCTTTGGCATCGTCGCCCATCTCCTCTGGAGACCATGGCAGAATTACTTCTAGTATCGGTGCTATACGCCACAGGCTAAATAACCTCGGATTGAATTTCGGGCTACGGATCGGGCCGCAGGGTTCGGACTTAGGGCGAAGCTTATTTCGACATCCTCGGTGGCAATTGGATCATGGGTGAAGGAAGGCGCACGGATATGGGATTTTGCATGGTGGTTGACGAAAGTAATTCACAGTGGTTGAGAGGCTTCTATGTATGCCTTACTCGGATTTATCTACAACTAGCTCCCGGTTCATCTCTATGACGTCGATTGGTGAAAACCCTTCTATTGTATTGTCACAACTTACAAAGTTGCAAGAAGTCTGATTTATGAGATCCTCCCTAATTTTATACCAACTACAGCTGTGCCGAAACTTCTCTCGTAAACCACACCTGAAAAAAACCTGGGCGCGAGAGAATGCTGCAACGAGAAATGGAGTGAAGTTGGTGGGAGACTTCACATGTATTATCCCCCGCAAAGTAGATACGGCGCCATACACTAATACTGCACCATACTTGGCATTCACTCTAGGATGGCGTTGGATCTGGCGAATTAGAAACTAATTTAATTTTGTATGGCACCGTATTCAACACATATCAACACTGCAGGGATGAGACTTTTCATCACTGCAGGTCAACCCTCTGGACAAAGCGTTTCCCAGAAGAGAGCTGCAAATCCACAAATATAGTCATGCGAGTAAGCACTTAACCTACGCGGGACTCAATGCCGCCGTCACATTTTTTCTGCTAGGGGTGAAAACTGTACATGTACTCTTATCAAACTCCCGCATCGGCAGCGGATGTGTGGCGAAGCGTGAAGAAATGCAATATTGTGGCACTGCAAGGCTTTAACTTCAAACCTGGGTATCGGAAGGGATTATGAGGAAGGTTCAAGTGCGGCTATCGCCGATGGGAGATCCACTAGCCACTGCATGTAGTATATACAAGTTTAAAGAAAAGAGAACAGGCCCCACTATATCTACTAGCGAGAAACTAGGTCCTTTAGATATAGAGTCAGACATCAGGACCTCTCAGAAACTTTTAATTCCCGCGCCGATCTTCGGAAGGCGAGGCCGGCAGTGGATATATGGCGAGGGAGGCGCGGTACGGTTTGTCCCGGTGCAGGCGGGAATTTCTAATAAGACAAGCAAGGCAGGCGCGCTTGTGCATGCACATATCTTCAAGTATCGTATTGACTGACGGTATCGGGGTTCTAGGCAAAATTCTGCGCCAAATTGTCTCTAGAGGTGTGATAATAGTTGAGAAAACGACCTGTGCTCCATGAATCCCGATTGCTAGTTCATATATTGGCGATGACAATATTCTCGGAGTGTCCGCTAGGGTTCTGAGACTACGTTGATGAAATAAACCTCATGCTTTCTTTGCGGGAGTGGACCCGTAGTGTAGTGGTATGGTCTTGCCAACACTATGCTGCATTTCACGGGTTCGAATCCTGCCACTCCCCCCACTGCACCGATGCAGCCGATCGAAAGCTGACTCCCTGTAAAGTGCAGGTCGATGTCGCATGAAACCGAGCTCCCTGTGTCAAACTCACCATAGGTCGAGCATACGAAGAGATCAAGTAATGGGGGTGGGCTAGGTGGACTTTCAATGGCCTTGTGCCCTCCACCGGGTAGCGGGAAGTGGGAGGAAACGACTTTGCCTGAGTCAGAAGTAGGTGCTGTGTGAGCTAGTTTGGCCGTAGTTTAGCCGATGGATGGACAGGAAGTTTCCGATGGCCAGGGGTATAAAAATATGTTAATTAAATGCCATGACCACCAGTGGTTGGCCGGCTTGTGGTAACTTAGCTGGGCACCCCTTCGGGGTGAATGCAAAATGATTACAAACAAACAAATGCTTTCTTTGCGTGCTAGCGCCACTTACCTTATCTGGGGCTGAGGTGAGAGGGTGTTCATTAACTTTTTGGAGGGTACGGTGAGGTGGCTGTGATTCCGAACTCACGGTACCGGTGGTCCCGCAGATTTATACTACTGGACGATGGACGACAGCTACGGGAATGAAATAGTTAAGTATAGGATAGTGTAGTATGCTGTTTACACTTTAGCTTAAGTAACGGGCGAAGCTAGTATCTAGAGCACAATTCAAGATACCCCTCCGGAGGAACTGGTGGTGACGTAGTTGGTCATCCATCCCACCCTCATTAATTGTACTACTCTTTCTCCTCGTGGGAATATGTACTTAACCTACGCGGCCCTGCCGTTGTGATTGATGTTTTCTTTTTTCAAAACCTGAACGACGTTACACCAATAAGTACTATGGAATGCAGTGAAGAACTTGGCCTATGGAAGCGCGACAGAACAGATCGGATATGCACCCCACTTCTTATAAAAATCTTCTGTATGTTGATAGGGGCATGAATACAACCTTGAATTTGGATAGAAAACAACGCTAGTTCTTCTAATTAGCATTGGAATGCAACAGAAAAACTTGTCGAAATATTCTCCAGTCTTCCACTTCAAACCATTGCCACTTCCACGGCATAAAGAAGGGAGCACGAGATCAGCCATGACATTTAGCCTCTTCCGCACAGCTAGACCTCTCAGCTGCTGCAAGGTAAAGAGATATGTGGCGGAGGAATTCAATACTATAGCACTATTCCTATGGTCTTACTTGGTGTGGGCAAGAATTAAGGTCATAGGGTAGTCAAGGCAAGGGGCGTGCTTGTGCATGTATCGTCCTACAGAGAAGGACTATTGGTAAGATTTTTTTCGCTTGGGGCGGGCTATTACCTGATACAATGGCGGGGAATACCCATCAATGATACTAGCGATTGCCTTGTGAGAACCAAATTTACTAGCTAAATTTGACGAGACGTTCCGTGGTCCCGGGACTTTAACTGCAACACTGCGAGGGATTAATAGCGTATGCAAATGGATAAACCCGCAACAAGCGAGAGCAAAATACTCTAGACTAGGCACTCAAATGATACATTTTACCGAGTGAAATGATAGTCATACCTGGCCTCGTACTCCGGCCCTTGATCTCACATGATTTCACACTAACCGAAATTGTGAGTCTCATCCAAATTGAATTTATGAAAAAGTGAGGTGAAAGGGCCTGGAGACATCGCTCCACCAAAAATTCAAATTACGTCCAGAGAGCTGAGCTATGGGGCCAGATCAATTCAACCACTGCCGCTGTCTACCTGTGAGTTCAAAACACCTTTCTAAGATCAACATATGCGATCACAAATAGCAGACCTAGACCTCCTCGGCGCAAGTTAATCTCTGGTTACTGCTCCATCAGGTTGGGAATATAGACTCCCATGATGTAAGGCTGGCATAAACATGAGAAAATAATAATTTAGGAACTATTTTTCAAGGTTCCTCAGCCATTATAATATAATACCCGCTTCTCATTGAAATGTGGGATGTAGTGATAGCAGCTGATGTTTTAATCAAGATCTGAGATCTTTCACATATACGTTGACAAAGCCTGGAAGGAGGAGAATATCAAGAGAGCCTAGATAACGGCTTCCTCTTCCTCATCACCATAATACAACAGCTGTACACTGGAATCATAAGTTTTGGTCTCTGATATATTATTTCAATGTTGGTGTTTGGGTTTACAAAGACAAAAAGAGCTTGGTGTGAATGCAGATTCTGGACTAACCTACACTAACAGTATTAAAACAATTCAGTGGAATGTTTGGTCAGTGATACCTACTCTACCAGCTTGAGAAGTAGGGTGAACTTGATTGGTAATTGCAAGCCTCACTCAGAGTGGCTGGATCATAAAATCTTATGAAGGTGGCCAGGCGCTGTTAGGGGATTTCTCTTAACAGCGATAATGGTACTTGCGATAGTTATATGAATACATATCACGGAGTTACTCCAGGTCTAGTCATGTGATATGCATAACGCCTATTCATGACGTTGCAAGTAAACCAGTTCTATGTCCTTTAGTGGGGATACATAGAAGTCGCGCGTCGATTGAATAAGTAAGTCTTATTACTTAGTGGATTCATTGAAAGGATACATACTATGGTAATCATTATTTGATGAAGCAACGATGCCGCCAGATCGAAAGATGTTACATCTGCTGAACGCATTGTTTTCAACCACTTTCATATCCTAGATACTAGTGGGATTTGTTTGATTTGACTGGAGATTACTCCGACACACAAACACAGCAGTCGATAGTCAATATGCGAGTATGCGGGACTTCTGGCTTATTGCTTCAGGCGATAGGAACTCCCAGGGTACTCCCCGGCTAAAGAAAATGGTCTCGGGCTAAGCATGATGTGACTGAGGGAATTATGATGGCTGAAGATAAGAGGCCTGAACCAACCCTGCTCATTGGTTTGAGTTAGTATGCATTGCAACGTCAGACTCGTATTCGATATGAGCTGATGCGTCAAACTCTATGTTGGCATAGTATCGGTTGGTCGCTGATTAAATCTGTGACACAAGCCGAATAGCCTTCAAGCGGAGGCATTAATTTGCAATAAAGCTCTGCCAACTATTTTGTTGGCACAATGTTCCAACTACTGTTGCAGATGGGTAGTAAGATGTCTAAGTTCAAGTTCTGTCTGACACACTGTCTGACATGATATTGTGCGATGGATGGCCTGATTCTTATCAGGAGCGTAATGCTTTGAAACCTAATTGCATGAACACGATAGCCTATTGGGATGCGTGGCACTTTATCACTGGGCGCATGCTTGTGAAGCATGACGCAACCGCGATAACACTATCATGAGCTTTGTAGTCATAGCGTCAAAGTATGGGTGTACAAGCTCTCAAAGACGACTATAAAGAGATGGCATTGCTCCGGCAATGAGAAGAAAAAGCTCAAGCAGCAATCCACAGTCAACATTCAGAACACTGAAGACGATCTTACAATATTATTAACAATTGTATCTATAAAACTTCATCACAATCACTTCCCTCATTCGCCTACGTGACTTTGCATTGTATGCCTGGACACAGGTTGACACAATCTCAGTACGCACACCAGAAGAACGTTGAACATTTCCGCAATCTTATTGTTCAACTGGACGAGCAAGCCTTAACCCACATCCCCCGAGTGGTGTGGCTTGTTGTCATCAGTATTGGTATCGGTTACCCGGTACATCGATACGTATCTACAGGGTTATTACTAATCGAAGAGTTTTCTGAAGATTCGTTGTTTCCGGGAGAGGTTTAATTTTTAGCCTAGACGCAAGGACAGGAGTTTGGTCAAGGATTGACCTGCAAGCTCTTGAGTGAAGGTCAAGAGGTGGAGTCTTAGGATAAGACGAGGAAAGAAAGAGTTTGTTAGATAGGTGGTTGTACTTAATTCAATAAATGTTGTATTGAGTATTGGGATTAAGAACCCCCGTAACAGGCACAGCTTAAAAGATATTGTGGAGAATATGTGGAGGGGTGGTATCCCCTGGATCATAAGTTTTGATTACCAACTGTTCAGGCCATGGCAATTGGCTCCCTCCACCCTGAAATGATGGTAATGGAATGAAAGTATGGAATGATAACTGGAGACTTTGTAAAGCTATTTAATTGTATTATAGGTATATTCTGGCAAGTTCTAGGGAAGCTGCCACACAGAGGGAGTAATAAATAGAGCTGCTCTTGAAGGGGTGTAATCCTCAGGTTTGTACTTCAAAAAACTGAAAATGTCAATCTGAATTCTCAGACAGTGGGTCCCCAACACCTGCAAATAACTTGTACCTTTTGAAGATGATGGAAAAGTCACTGCAGGTGAACTTCCCTTATTAAAAATATCTAAGAACCATGGAAGATTGAAAAACAGCAGTACACAAAAATTCACTTGCCCACCTCCATTAACCCATAAATTCAGTTCCCCATACCTCAGATATTTCTGAACCCTCTCATCTTCTACTCTACAATCCCAAGGTATAACCCACATCCTGCTCACAACACCCTGCCATCCAAATTCCATTGTCAGCCTACAGTAGAACCTATGAAATTGAAAGCATATTTTGGATACCATCACTGATGGAGGATATGGTGGCCCACAGCAATGTATATGCTTCTGTTAAAGCCAGTGAATACCAGTTGGAGGGTGGCAGGAAGTGAAAGGAGGTCTTTGAATCAGAACTAGAGGTTAGGTTAAGGATTGTACTGTACATGAGAGTGCATAGTATCTCTGTAGTGAGGGACTCCTAAAAGCATAATGAGCTGAATTCTAATTACCCTATCGATGAGTATATGGGCCAAACATGATTGGAGGAGATCAAATGGTAGTTTCATACATCCTTCACAGATCTCCTGAAGATAGCACTAATAGAAAGGCAACTATGGTACACTGAAGTTGATGTTACATTGAAACAACTTCAGAAACGTTCCCAGCAATACTGTATACCTTAAACCCATATTTCCTTGGATAAATATATAATAAGTGTCACTGGGGGATCACTTGACACATACAACATGCCAAGCAAGCCTATCAAACTAGAATTTAAGATTTACTGTTTTGCTGACCATGGTTACATCTGGTATTTCCTGTATAATGTTACAGGGGTTTTTAATTTCAATAATCAATACAATAGTTATTAAAACTAAGTACAGCCACCTATTCACATAGTCCTGCTCTTTTCCTCATCTTTCCCAAGACTCAACTTCTTGAAATCTTTTCCAAGAACAAACAAATACCTGTGATCAGCTGCAGATATATCGTGAGGATTAACTATCTTCTCAGAAGACTCATTCAGTGTGAGATTAGTGGTAACATAGCAGTGGATGTCGTAATGAAAACTGGTGAGTACTGAAAAGTGCCATACCAGTGATAAAAGTAGATTTTGTCTGTGTTCTGTATAATAATTGTATAGGTCTCCAAACATGGTATCCATACAACAGAATGCTGCTGGCAATACTCTCAATCTGTATGACTCCATACAAGAATGTTACAGTTGACTGGAGATGTGGAGTTCTGTTTGAGAGGTTTGAAAATTTACACTTGTCTCATAGCAGTGAGAGGATAAGAAATAATAGTGAATAGAATGCTTAATAAGGTTTTAAGGTGTTCTTTGCTGCTAATGTCTGACTGTGGATTGCTGCTGGAGCTTGGTTCTTCTGATTGCAAGAACAATGTGAGCTCTTTATAGTCAACATCAGCCAAAAATATGTCCATCTGGGCGGAATGGCTCCATCGGAGTGGACGCACTCCGTCAGCACCGTTAGGGACACCCCGGTGGCGGATCACTCCGCGCCCGGCGTCAATTCAACGCGTCGTGCTCCATATCGCCCTCGAATCGCTGTGTCACCGTTTCTTCTCGTTCTGTCGGTCTCCTATTTTACATGATCACTCTGGCGTTGTGGCCAACTGTGACCATAGGTGGGAATGGGTTCATTGGGTACGCGCTTGCATTGGGATTGCAATGCGATGGGTGACACTGCAAACATCTCTCCTCGCGTTCCTTCTGCATGCACGCAAAATGCAATTCTCACTATACTAATTATACGGTATTGCAAGGCGATGGGTGACGGTGCGAAAATCTCTCGTCATGTTCCTTCTACCTGCGCGCAATGCAATTCTCTCTTTACTAATTATACACATCATTCCAAGTCGCCAGATCTATGTGGCTATTGACAATCCATCGCTCGTTCCGTCCGTCTCCTGTCTTACTACAAGTAGCTATCTCTGGAATAACGTGCGCACAGCCGACAATATTTCCCACGCTGAAAACTTGCAAAGCAACGGCTGCCGGTGCGTTTCTCACTTGTACAAATTTCGAGACAGGATCCAAGTAACCCGAGTTTTCAGGTATTGTGGTGAGCGCCAGGGCTAACCAGTACTCAACGAAAGCTCCATCCTCGTTTAGGAGTTTGATTTTGAATAGTCGTTGCAGTCGCCACGGGAGACGCCCATTCAGCGCGCCATAACACCTCCCCGGGCGTTGCTTTACCCATACCCAGTCATTCCATCGATCCCCTCCGCATCAGCTCTGGCTTCCTGTGCATCGACACATCTGAGATACGCGTTCACAATCTAAACCCTCAACTTGAACCTTAATACCATGGTAAATACAGAGCTCCATTGCGTGCAGTTGTTCATCCGATATATACGTCTTGTTACGACTCTTATGCTTGATAAACTCCTGCGTGCCGCTGAATATTGCCACGCGGT
>Ga0307515_10000811_pt1 | contig 71954 bp, 67 predicted proteins | sample 17_EM_MG_FD_194513 | JGI IMG/M metagenome (GOLD analysis project Ga0307515, IMG submission 194513) | Populus trichocarpa ectomycorrhiza microbial communities from riparian zone in the Pacific Northwest, United States - 17_EM | ecosystem: Host-associated > Plants > Roots > Unclassified | place... | reverse complement strand
ATACGGCCTGCGGGCTTTTAATTAAAAAGCCCGAGGCCTCGTGGGCTTTGAGATTACCGGCCCGGCCCGGCCGCCTCAAAGCCCGCCTGAAAGCCCTCGGGCTGGCCGGGCCCGTTTCGAACACTGAACTACACCAACGAACTCAAGATCACTTCGTGTCCGGATTGGGTGGGAGGTGCCGTAATACTTGGCATGATCGTGAAGTTCTTATTTGGTAAGTTACATACCGTTGGTCTAACTTCAGCACAATTTTAACGTACTCTTTGGGGAAAGAAATTCACATACATGGCTTGACACCACTTCTTCTGGTGGCCGTTGTTGTTCAGATAGACCGAGCTAGTATCTTTGCCGACACACTTCAGTCTCATGCATTCGGTTCTTCAATAAATCCAGCATACGGTTTTATCAAAGAATACTCGTTTCAAGACGTTATCGAGCGTGTCCGAGATGGTGCCTACCAGACATTCGAAGATGTCAGAACGGATCTCATCCAAATGGTGTCGGTGAGTTTGAAGGTCCTTAAAATCAGATGGTTTATAAGTTGACGTTTTCTCCAACTAGCTCGATGCAATCGAGGCAGTACTCAACTTCTGCGCAGTCTGTGCATCACATCTCAATAAGTTGGGGTTTTCCAATACGCTTCTGGAAGCAAGCTGCGATGACGGTTCAGTGATTATGGAAGCCGGCGGTTTTGCACTCCAACATAACGAAGACGAAGGTAGTCTCAGCATGGGTGCTGAGACGACTTTCAACCTATCCCCGGAAACCTTGCAGCAGCCAGGTATGAGTGGTAGTGAGAGCGAGAGTACCAACAGTTTCATCTCTTCCACCCCGGACGGCTCAAACACCGCTGTGGCTGAAGCTTCTCCTCCGCCCAACCGACAAAATCACCACTGCCCACATTGCAATAAAGTTTTTCCCACTTCAAGTAACCGACGTCGGCACGAAAAGTCAGTTCATGGCGGAACTATTGCTTGTGGCCACTGTCAAAAGCCAATCAGAGACCGTGCGGATTATAAAAGAAAACATGCGAAAGTCTGCAAAGCACTTCCGAGAGATCAATTTTAAAGAGATCAATCCGGAGTTATCACATGTGTTGTGTGTGCTTAGGAGATCATTTCATCTTTTTTATAAGGACGAGCGCGTTTAGTCACCGAATTGTGATCTCTGGGCGATAGTACTACCTAGACAAGGTCCGGGTGCATACCCATCGGCTGGAAGTTGATATTGAGGAGGATATTGTGGATTAGTGTCAGGTTCGACATATTTTACTTTGCATTGCGGTCAAATTGGGAATATAGGGTCTAGTGAGGGCTGTAACAGGTCTTTCTTTAGGGTTGTTTCTCCTTCGCATTAGCTATTCTATTTGTTCCTTTAGCTATTTCAACTACATTGACCAGACGCACATAAATAACCAGTGAGAAGCAACTGGTATGCAATATAATATCATGACTTTACTAACAAATATCAATCTTCATTTCATTACATCGATGTGTATTCGCCTCAATTATTATTCGAATAGTCATTGGATCAATATCATCTAAACAAAATTAGCAGAAGGAAAATACATAATTGGCAGGAGGAAAAGTATCCGGCAATGCAGTCCAATCCATGCTTCATAATTGGAATATCAATCTTATGCTGTCCCGTATTAAATCCGTCCAATATATTCTTCTAAAACACGCGGTTGTGGCCGCTTTGCCAGCCCTATAGCCAGCCTTGATGTTTCCTCCGGATGTAGCTGAAATGTTCTTCTTCTACCCTTTTCACAATACCTTGCGCCACTTCTAACACCACCCTGTTATATCAGCTCTCTTAAGCGGAATGCCAACGACTACGGAGAGACAATCGGCTGTTCTCCTCGCCACGGAAAATATCCATAATATTCCCTGCATATAATCTCGGGATTTCAGGTGATTCGCAGATCCGGAATGCAAGTCGAGGACTAGTGGAACTTTTCCGGTCTGCTGGACGTTCCTCTCTGACTCCAATGTCATCCGATGGTGTGGGTAGAAAGCGGAGTGACACTGAGCACGAAGAGACGTCTCTCTCATAAATGGCGATGAGTGTGGGTAAGATTAATGTGATTAGATTGAGAGCTGGAATAGATAGGAGATATGTGATCACGTGATTCAAGAGATGAACTTGCGAGCTTGGACTGAAACGGAAATATCATTTCTTTTCGTGCACTTCTGCGACAACAGACCTGGAAATCAACGCATCCCATATGCAGAAATGTACTCGCTTGTGCCGGGGGATACCGAGATTAGACGAGGTGCAATTAGATTAGATTAGATACTCGAGTTAACGATGGTGGGCCTCGTGTGCTAACAGGGTTATGCTAAGTACACAACTCTATTCGTAACAGAGCCTAGTAATTTATTGTCCTCCACAAAGAGTACTAAATTGCGACAGCATCCTTAGCTGGGGTCTCCTTCATCATCTGCTGTCTGGAGGTGGGTTGCGATTGTACTAGTACAGAAAACACAAACATCAAATACGACTCCACTGCAACTGCGCACACCTGAACTGGAGTTGATATAATCGGCGACCAATAACAGTCCATAGTCTCAAGAGTGGCAGTGCAAAGCGAGATAACAGTCGCTAACATGTACAATCAGTCTCAAGCCGGGTGCAGCCTTAGGGTCGCACCAGAATCAAACAAACAAAACCAATTGCAGGCACCTGCAACTAGGTGTTCACCCAAGATGCAGCCTCGGGTAAAATGGTGTTTTGAACATGCGTATGTGCCTTCATTTCATAGGTAGCTTTGAATGTTCCTCTGAAAATGTCTTTTCTTGGCTGCAGCCTGGCCACATATGTCTGTGGATTGCCCATGTAAGGGAATTGTTACAGGATGTGGATGAATGAACATTGGGCAACTACCTTTAACCCTGCCATCCTACTAAGCCAAAATAGCAAAAGTTGCATTGTGTTCACCTGGTGGAGTGCATAGGGTTTTCTTGGGTTCACCTTGAGGATATGTCATAAAATGTTTCATTTTGAGGTGGCCAATAGTTATACTCTGCAGACCTGGTGCTTAATGTTATATTTTAGGTATCACGTTACCTGCAGGGCCACTGCTTGAATATTCCATATCATTCTAGATACAGCCAAACCCCATTTTGAACTATTAATGATATCATCTAGAACAAGTATACTCCATGTGCCATAGAGACTGCTCTGTTGAGCTGGTGTATCTTTGTAAACTGTTATATTGGCAGATGTACAAAGTTTTACACATTAGTAACTTAATATTAAATGTATAAATATGTTGAAGTTGAAGTATATCCAAATCAAGAATCTTGAGAGTGTTTGGTAGATTCTGTGAAAACAATGAGTTATAACTGCAGATTTCTCAGAGCAACATGAGTGTTACAAGAGTGCTTAGGTCAAATAATGAATAGAACATTTATTGAACTACATACGGCCGCCTAACCGATTGTCCTGCTCTTTCTTCCTTGTCTTATCGTGAGACCCAACATCTGGGAAATCTTTCCAAGATCAAGTCAATAGCCACCATTGAAGTATGAGATATCCAGAGGATTACAAAAATCCTCGAATTCCATGTTTCCGATTAGCCCATGTTGATATATCCACCGACCTTGGAACAGATGTTGGAGATATATGTTATCTGTAATATATACGCCATAATCAGACTCTGCCTATATTCTTAGAAAAATCAGAATACGTTCTCCAAAAAGGTGAACTATGTGGTTCTGTGTTGCTTTCATTACTGATGGTTTATAAGCAGACATCAGATGATTTCAAAAGTAAATGGGCTGCAGCAATGATCATCTAGTGGTTTGGAAAATTGAAATTTTGGAACAATAGATTGAGAAGTAGAAGTAATTGTGATAGAATTCTGAGTTATAGTTTAAGCTGTTCCTCACTGTTACTGTCTGACTGTAGATTACTGCTACAGCTTGGCTCTTGTCATTGCCAGAGCAATATGAGCTTCTTGTAGTTAGTGTTACCAACGGTTCCAAATTCCGGGTTCGGTTCTGGTTCCGGGTTGGAACCAAACCCGGACCATTGCAACGGGTTTCCACCCAAAACGTGCTCTTCAAAAGTCAACATTTCTCGCTCTGATTCAGTATTTGAGTTCTCATAGTATCGGGACATGATGTCTGCGTGAAATATGCAGTTTGACGCCCTCTTTCATGGCTGATTCTCGAATTTGCGATGGGATTAATATTCGTTGAGTCGCATTGAACAACCGGTCATTTAAGCGAGATTGTAGCCTTTATTTCACAGCGATTCAATGAATATTAATCTGATCCCAAATCTGACAAAGGGAGATGAAATAGGGCATCAATCTCCGCATTTCATGTAGAGATTATGTTGCAATACGATCAGAATTAAAATACTTAATGGCAGCCAAAGTTGTAGGAACCGCAAAATGGAACCTCAGTCTGGTTCAAACCCGTCCCCGAACCCGGCGTGTACAGCTGCTTTCCTGTCAACAATCCGCGCTGGACCGTCCGGTGTGGTTCTAAACCCGGACCGCACCCGGGTAACCCGGAACAGTTGCTAACACTACTTGTAGTCGTGTTCCCAGAATGAAGCTCTGTCAGAATTCTTGCTATGACACTAATTGCTTGGCAGTATATGTCAATGACACTGGTCTAAATGCTGGATAGATGAAGTGACGAGTTCCAGAAAGGTTATCGGGTACATGGTTGAGTTGTGTTCAAGTGATATGCTCTAGACTACGGCGATCCTCAAACAAGATATCAAATGCAAATATGCGACAGTTCATTGATTCAACTTGGATATATTTTCAGTGGTGTTTTGTTATTTGCAACATCTGATGACTCACTGCATTATCAGTTGTGTTCATAATTATATCAACGCCTCACCATCACCTGGGCAGAGTTCGTAAGTGGCCTCCATGTGTGACCCGGCTCAGCCTCTATTCAAATAGCCTGCACACAGGGTGGTATGACGGGTGGGGATGGGTGTATCTGGTATTGGTAACACGATGTTATATCGAGAACAAGGCGATGGTGCTCGGAGTCCATATTGCGGACCTCAAGACCAGAGAAGAGTCGAATCTGTCTCCAAGTCGTAGCTTGCTTTGCTCGTACAACAGAATGAGTAAATGGAGTAGAATAGAACATCCTCCGGTTCCATCACAACCACTGTTTGTATACAATTCGTCAGCCACCCTTGAATCATTCCTCATGCTCCAATGTACCATCTGAATTTCTTCACATGATCTTATCCACCATCAATGTGACTCCTAACCATACAACCGCACCTCATTGGCCGACGTCGCAACTCCTCCGACTAGTTCGTTATGGTACTTAATCATACCGTCGGCATCACGCCGCAATATCCTACCACCTCCGCATCCCTCAACATCACCGTCTCTCTGTAACACGAATGTCCTTTCGGTTTCCATCACAATCAATCATTCCCATTACTCATTTCCGAAGACGTGACAGGCAGCCACTCCGGCCTGGGTCGGAAGGTTTCTGGCCAGCCGCCCATCTTGAACTTGATTTCAGACACCTGCATCAGCCTGCAAAACACTTGGTTTGGATGATGGATGGAATATGACAATGGCAGGGCTACGATGATTGAGCTGGATATGGTTTATCTTTGTACTTTGTAGACTTTATTAGTAATGGCAGCAGAGAATCATTTGAACAAACTATTCTGTTTAGGCTTAGTCCACCAAGTGAAGCCCCCCGGCTCCTGAAGAAAGGCTGCAGTACTTTGGGATACAAATTTCCTCTGCGGCTGCGAAGCAATAGTCTACCTGCCCGGACCTCGATTTAATGCTCTCACTCACGGCTGCCCGACCTAGCCAGGCTGCTTAGGAACACCGAACCTGGTCAATCTGCAATTGCAGTAGAAACTTAGTTGGCGATCAACCAATACTCTGCCAATGTAGATTGTGACACTTTCCTGAGGTTGCGATCCATTCCAACTCAAACCAATGAGTCGGAACTCTTCTGGCATCTGATATTCCGCTGATGTCATCATTTCCTCTCACACTGCATGCAAAAGTCTCAACTGTCTGATAACAGGGAGGTCCCTCAAGTAATCAATTTCTGAGGAGATGGCCTCTAATGATTCACCCTACATGTACAGTGTGTGTTCTGTTCTGGACACGTAATTCTTCATAATCACAACTTAACTCTGTATTGTCCCACTAGGTGATGTATAGTATGTGTGGTTGATCAGTATATGCGCCTGTAGCATTTTGACTGATGCGCCAGTAATGGCGACTAAATTGAATCATCATAATTGAATCAGCCATGGCCCTCAAGAGTAATCATTGATCCATGGACATTAAGCTGAAGTGTAATTGCCCTAAGGAGTACTCGACTGGCATATATGATGTCAACCCTGATCAGGTGATATCCTTCTCCTCCCGCATAAGCATCAGCATGATTCATAACAACTAAAGGAGAGTACGGTGGCATGCATCACAACCGGGCCATGAAGTGATCGCAGGATATAGTCTCTTAGGAGTCAATGCTGGGCAGCAAGCACAACCACAACCTCCACCCACAACCACAATGGCTAGATTCAAAGCAAGGAACATACAGACAAAGGAAGATACTATGCAGAAGGGTACAAGGGACTACAGGGGTGGCAAATTTCCAATTATCAGAAAAGTGGCAACACACTACCAGGTGGACTTCACCACCCTTTCTAGATGGCTAAGAGGTACAAAGTCTGCCCATGAAGCACATCCTGAGAGTGCTTTCCTGACGCCAGCTTAAAAGGAAGCTATTGTGCAGCTTTGTTTGAGGTTTGACAGCTGGGGCTGACGTTTACAACTTGCGGATGGTACAGGTCTTGCAATTCGTTTGCAGGATCTAGAATAGCAAAAAGTCGTCGTCTGCCTGGCAACTATGAGGTCTCATGATTCCTGAACCATCATCCTATCTTTGCATGCAAGATTGCAAGCCACATTGAGAGGCACAGGGCCCAGGCAGACAATCAGAAAGTGCTGGCAGAATTCTTGCAACTGCTAAATACTCCCCGATCAAAAAATGCGGCACCTCCCATATTCACTTCCTCTACGCTGGAAAGAACTCTAGATGAGCATGCAAATGAAGTCTACAACATATGGAACATCGATGAGAAAGGCTTCATGCTGGAAAATGCGCACAAGGCCCATGTCATCTGGACAAGAGCTCAGCAGAATGCAGGATTGGTGCAGAATGGAGAGCGGAAATTCGTTACAGTGTTGGAAGGAGTCTCTGCTGCAGGAGTTCTCCTACTGCCGCTCATCATTGGCAAAGAGGTACCACATTGGATTAGCTGGCATGCCTATGTCACACAGAATGAGGGTGCATATGTTGCATACTCACCAAAGAGGTGAACGGACATTCAATCAGTTAGGTGTGGAGTATCTGGTTCAGGTCTGTGCACCACAGTCTGCAGCAGTGTAGGACAGCAGCCCCATGCTGGACACGAAGCTCATACTGACAATGCAAATAGCGCTACATGTCGCCTGATGTTGGATGGCCATGGTTGTCATGTTAGCATTGGGTTCCTCATTTATGCCAAAACGCACAATTTTGTTGTCATTTCCCTGGACACCCACAGCCGCCACCTCATCCAACTCCTTGATGTGGGCCTCGTTGGCACCCTGCAATGCCATCACAGTGCACTGGTTGACAAGCTGACAAGTCGTGGACTCACATCCACTAAAAGACTGGAGTTCTACAAATAAGCTTCCCCAGGTGAAGATTTTTGATTCTGGATCGTTGTAGCCTAATCAACACTGCTAGGTTCATGGTGTTAGCACACAAGCTTGCTAACAATGTAAACTGTATTTTCTGGGCATTTGATGTCGGTGGTATTTCTGCAGTGAACACTAGCAATGTTCCCGGTGAACCATTACACAATATCGGTTGGCCTGCTTCCCCCAGCTCTTTGACTCCTCAGCCATCCACCGCATAACCTGCAGCCATGCTAGCAGGCTTGGAGGTGAGGCTCTTGGTCTCATATATTCGAACTCTCTCAGCTCCCAGCACATCAAGACAAGCATTGATCATATGTTGATGTTTGGAGACTGAGAGCATGCTGTGCATGATATTGAGGTATTCAGGCACAAACTACTCTGCTCCCAGGTCCTTGACAAGCCCAGGAAGGCTATATAAAATCACCCCATGCTTTGACGAACTTGTCTGATAGACAACAAAGTCATTGTAAACCGGAGCACAGAGCGGGAGGGAAGACTTCTAAATCCAAACACAGCAAAAGTTGCAACAATGCGACCTCTCCTTTGCCCAGCATGGATAGTAAAAAGCCCGAGGAGTGGGATGACGATGCGAAAGAGAGAGAGCACGATCATGAGATAGTTGTAAGTGAATCTGAGACTGGTGGAGAATTAGAGCTGGAAGATGTGATTGTTGTGAGAAGGTAGAGGTAGGGAAATTTGGAGGTTTTTTGGTTTGCTTATGAGTTATAACATTTCTTATGGTTCAATCAATTTAGTTCACTCCTTGATTATTCTAGCACATCTGTATATGGCTCCATTAGTGTTGTGACCCTTCCGAGTTTGTGATGGTTGGGGTAGACAACACCCGAAGAGGTAGCAGGCAGGAATTACATCCCCCAGCCATGCTGCATGGCAGGGTAACCTACCTTAAGTCAAATATGAAACCATCCTGAACACCCCTCCATGACTGCAGGTGCTCTCAGAAGCACCAGAGAATGCTATTGCAGAGTCTGAGAGCACTGTGCTCAGTTCGAAAGGGCCAGGGCGCATCTGGAAGTACTTGGAAGCACTGGTGAGATTGACCAGAGTATCAGGGAGCTTTGCGCGTGGCTTCTGAACTGATTTAAACTTTGCTGATACAGGATACACCCAGCGCAGCATCTACCCAAAAATATCTGTTGTCCCCTCTTTCTTATGATTACTAGTTGACCCCAGAATGTTGATGTGCAATCCGGCATGCCATTCCACAGGATTGACCGCCATAAGTCAACTGTCCAAGGGAGCTCCAGGGTAATGTTGCCTCATGTTGTCACGGTTTTGGAAATTAGTAATGGAACAATCGATCAGGAAGGAATGAGCTGTGACGGAAAGGTGCAGACGTCGATAGACCTGGAGGTGGTATGGGAATAATACTGTCAGGTGGCGGTATAACAATGTATGATAAGGAAGTAGTCTCAGGAGTGGCGAATTCGGACGATGTGGTATGGTTGTGTTGACATGAGCTTGACTGGTGGTGTATAAGATCATGATGGAAGATTGGGATGGTACATCGGAGCATGAGGAATGATTCGAGGATGCCAAATGAACACTATACACAGCGAGGCGGTGATCGCGTTGGATGATTCCATATGATCTCGCTTTACTCGTTCTCTTGTATTGCAAAGCAAGTTATGTCTTTGAAACAGCTTCGACTTTTTTGTTGTCTTGATTTCATTGATGATACGAACTTTGAGCATTTTTTGCCTTGTTCTCCACAACATATTGCTGTTACCAATATCACCTACACCCAACCCCGCCCGTTCCACTAGAACGAGTCTTTACATATCGTATCTGATATCGAATTTGCCTACATCCTTCGACAAGGTGTGATTATTGCTCTGAACCTTGCACTGGTTACTATTGGGTTGACCTAGCACTGAACCATCATTGGATACTTGTTTGCGACGATTGTGTAGACAAATCACTCCGACTTACCGGAATCGATATCCGTGAACACCCACACAAATCACCGTATAGGAATGCAAATGTACAACAGTACATGTGCTTCCCGAACGAATTGGTTTGATTTTGCCGGCTCACCTTCCCCTGGGTTTGAGCCCGGGCCTTTGAATGCATTCGATAGCATCGAAGCCATTCTTGCCTCAACCTTCGAGTAAGAACCCCTCGAAGCCTATTTTTGGGAACAATTGACCGCTTCCGGCATTCGCAATACTTATTGAACAGACGTAGCTGTGGTCGGGGGAGGCCTGGATACTTACATCCCCGTGTTTGGACAACACTGGGCTAGGTATTTGGGAGCACCTGTTTGGTTTCCCTGTGACCCCGAAGAACCTTGTGACTGTGATGGACATCACTGCTCTGGAATACATCCAACAGTTGGACATGCTGCAGCAGCAGCAACAACAGCTAAGTCCCTTGGGATTCTGCTGTTTGGTGTAGTACCGCCAACCCCAACCCTGAGCGAAATCGATGCATATAATTGGAACTGGTAGATGTCCCTGTTTCGCTGCGATGTCAGGATTAGAACTGCTCGACCGGGTGGCTCTGGTGTCCGTGAATGAACAGGCCATCACAGCAGGATTCATCAACAGGAACATACTGGAGGTGGACTTCAGCAAGAGACAGACAGTGCTGCAGGAGGCACAGTAAGTGATGAAGCGGGTAGCGCAGTACACAGAACTGGAGAGTACCGGACAGAGGGTCTGCAACCATGCGGCACAGATAATCGCATTACACGTGGCGATTACCAACAAGAAGACACAGGCCCTCCTACTGCCGGAGTGCGATGACACGGGGATGGAAGACCATATACCGATCCTGACGATTGAACTAGGCGAAGCCAGGATGAAACCCTCAGCTGCCGGGACAGAGAAAGAGCTACGGGACGAACTGGCAGTTATGACGCGGGACGCACAACATTCTGGGGAGGAAGTCTGAGGGTTGAGAAAGAAGTTAGGCAATGATCTAACATTGGCCGCCAGAGCAGGCCGGGATACTCAACTCAGGATGGTAATACGACACAAACTGCCCAGCTTTCCCCATGGATAGTCGCGTATGCAGTATGCATTCAACTTCCTGCGGGGAGTAACCTTAGCACAGATCCTTCCACACGTCCGGGACAACGGGCAAATAGGGCTACCGGACCTGCCAGCATCTATACATCTCGTAGAAACGAAATCTCGGAAAGAGCAAGTCAGAGGAAAAGCACGGAGAGATAGAGCGTGTAATTCGTTGTATGATGATAAGATGAGTTACCTTTTTGGATATACCCCTGCGTCGTTACACCATCTTAATGTACTCGACGAGCCGAATCGATGGAGCCTACCAGTGAGTCAATCTGAGTTGATCTGCCAAAGATCGAAGGAGGTCAGCCCGGCAGGAGGAGCAAGAGAAGATGGAGAAGTAGAGCAGCGAATTGAGAGTCAATAATGGATGTACACCAGCGTCCTTGCCAGGTCTCAATGTACTCGACGAGACGAATCGATTGAGCATACCAGAGAGTCAATCAGAGCTGATCTGCAAAGTTCGAAACGGGTCAGACCTGGAGGAGCAGGAAGAGGAGGAGCAGGAAGAGGAGGAGCAGGAAGAACAGTGAATCGAAAGTCAATGATGGACGTACCCCAGCGTCTTTGCACACGCTCAATGTACTCGACGAGCCGAGTCGACTGAGCCAACCAGTGAGTCAATCGGAGTTGATCTGCAAAAGATCGAACGGGGTCAGCCCTGCAGGAGGAGGCGGAGGAGGAGGAGGAGTAGAGCAGCGAATTGAGAGTCAATAATGGACGTACCGCAGCGTCCTTGCAAGGTCTTAATGTATTCGACGAGACGAATCGACTGAGCCTACCAGCGAGTCAATCGGAGTTGATCTGGAAAAGTTGGAAAGGGGTCTGCCCTGGAGACTGCACAAGCAGTAGAGCAGCGAATCGAGAGCTAATGATCAATGTATCCCAGCGTCCTTAGACCATCTTGATGTACTCGACGAGCCGAATCGACTGAGCCTAGCAGCGAGTCAATCGGAGTTGATATGAAAAAGTTCGAAAGGGGTCAGCCCTGGAGACTGCAGAAACAGTAGAGCAGCGAATCAAGAGCTAATAATGAATGTATCCCAGCATTGCTTCATCATCTTGATGTACTCGACGAGCCGAATCGACTGAGCCTAGCAGCGAGTCAATCAGAGTTGATCTGAAAAAGTTCGAAAGGGGTCTGCCCTGGAGACTGCAGAAGCAGTAGAGCAGCGAATCGAGAGCTAATAATGAATGTATCCCAGTGTCCTTACAGCATCTCGATGTACTCGATGAGCCAAATCGACTGAGCCTACCAGTGGGTCAATCGGAGTTGATCTGCAAAAGATCGAAGGGGGTCAGCCCTGCAGGAGGTGGAGGAGAAGGAGGAGTAGAGCAGCGAATTGAGTGTCAATAATGGACGTACCCCAGCGTCCTTGCAAGGTCTTAATGTACTCGACGAGCCGATTGGACTGATCTTACAAGCGAGTCAATCGGAGTTGATCTGGAAAAGTTCGAAAGGGGTCAGCACTGGAGGTGGAGTAGAACATCAAATCGAGTGCCAATAATGAACGTACTCCAGCACCCTTGCACCGTCTTGATGAACCCGACGAGGCGAATTGATTGAGCCTACCTGTGAATCAATCACAGTTGATTTGTACAATTTTGAACTTGACGACAGTCTGGAGTAGAGAAGAAGGTTGCGAAAAGGCTTCATGCAGCGAATTAGTATATTGTGATGGCCTCGGTGATGGCGATGATGAAAATGAAGGAAGGGGCAAGTAATTTAAGGCTTCAGGGGTAGAAATTGTTGTCAGGGTGATGGGGATGATGATGGTGATGGTGATGGTGATGGTGATCACTCTGCAACTACAGTTCAAGCAAATGAAATAAGGTTGCAGGGGTTAAAGGTTGGTAAGACTAATCTCGAAGTGCAAAATCAGCAACGTGCAACTGACACTGAGATTTCACATATCAAGCATTGCGATTGGTCATGGCAACGATGAAATAAAGCTTCCAGAAACTTGATTGAAGAAAATGCAGTTGCAGCCTATTCGATAATTTTGGGAAACCTGGGTGCTGGCGGTGAGTGGGATCTGGTTTCGGAACGTAATTTCGCTTTTTGCTGATGAGAGATCAGCCTGAGAAAGTTCCCGCATTTTTGACGGTTTCCCAGAAACAGAATAAACAGATTTGACAATGCCGAGCACAATATGCTGTGCAGAATAGAGGGGAGGTATTGCATGATAGGTCTCTGCCATCTTGTGGCCGGAGATGACTCTTGTATGGCCGGAGGTGAGTCTCGTATGACTGGAGATTGCTCTCGGCCCGAAGGGTCTATACATAGATGTGAACGCATGCATTCACACTTGTACTCGTATATATATGGCCTTGTGGCACTCTTAGATAATATACAATCAAGCTTCTCTAGCATCACTATTTCAACAGGTTATGAGCCCGGCGCCCGCTACGATCTTTACTATGAATACTCTATTTATATCCTACAACCAAGAGCCTCAAAAACCCTAAACCACCCACGACCATCTCTGTTTGTTACTGTAGCAACAGCCGTACATAAACACCCTAAAACTCAACACCATCATCACCGTCACCACCTCCCTCACTCAGCTACCATGTCCACATTCAAGATGTTCACTGAAAGCTTCAAGAACGATTACCGAGTCATCACAAAACCTACCATATTTTCGTCCATTCCATTCCAAGCCACGGCCATCTACCAGTCAGATACCACCTCACCATGGCAGAAACCATGCGAAAGCCTGCTCATTATGCACTGAGAACTGTATTCACTACTGTAACAAAGCACACTTCCAAGTACACTGTACTGTACACTCACGGCTACATCCTCACGTACAATCACAAATACACCTATGATTAAGAAACTTTGTCAGGCAATAAGTCATTGAGCTTGGTGATGACGACACAGATACAGTTAGCCACCATGGACTCGTTAACGTTTGACAGGAGTACAAAGTCAATGCTCACTACACCTCTACATTCAGGTTCTCTCTTCTCTCCATCAATCAATTTTGACACATCCGGATACACATCCACATTTGGCCGCATCCAATTGAAAAATGAGCTCGAGGAAGTGAGAAAGAGCATCATCGAGTACACATATCACCATACCATCAATTGCGTGCTCCACCGAGCCAACTGTAAGCCCACTCCACACTGCCGCTCCAAGTGCAGCCAGCACCATACCTCAAAGTCCACCTGCCACCAAATTTCCGAAGCCCACCCGGAATCCAGACACTATTCCTGAGTTGAGATTATGGCACCAGCACCTACACATATGCATCCTACCGACATGAGGCCCCTGATCACCAAATACAAGCACCATGCAAGTCATGCGGACTACGGGGCCCCATTTGAACTCGTACACTCGGTTGAGTGTGGACCATTCTCCACGCCTACCTCCGCAGGCCATTGCTACTATATCCTATTCATCGATCACTACACATGCTACGCCATTCTTTGGGTCCTCCCAGATAAGCAGTTGAAAGCATGCACCTCAGCCTACCATACAGATATCAGAGGGAAGGAGAAAGACTTGAGTTATATACTAGTACTATTACCATCGCACTTTCACCACCATACCTCCAAGCATATTCACTACCACACTCCACCTCGAAACACACACACCACCGAACCTACAACTACATTCACTTGCCACCGCATGCACAAAGAGCACATCCACTACCAAACCTCCATACCTAGAACCTTCTGAGCATACAATCAAGATACGACCTCACTTAGCAATTGCGAATCAAATACCCAGAGCACACGATGCTGGTCGATTACATATAAAAGCGCGGCATACGACTATCTTAATGCAATGCTCTCGAACATCCGAAATGGAAGCGCACCTCTATTTTCACCTACATTCGACTCTCCTCACCAGCTACCAAATTAACTCCACCAAATACATAGCCAAGCTTGAGAGCGATATATACTCCATATCGTCACCACCATCACCATGAGTTACCTTCACAACAAATCCACATTGCCATCGACTCCAGAGACAGAGAAAAGAGTGAGGGAGAAAGGGAAAAAGAGAACAGAGAGAGAGAAGGAGAGAGAGAAAGAAAGAGCAATAGTGCGCAAAGGCCACCAAGTTCAGTTATCTCGGCTATATCTCAAATGTCCACGTATATCAACCACCGCACTGGCATTGTGGTGAAACGACGGAGCTAGATGGCAGAGAGCACATCATCAACACTCCACCGCACCTCTTGGGGCATCCGAAGGGAATTTGTGAGACAGAAGCAGTTCTGGCTTGAGGAGCTTAGGAAGAGAGTGTGAAGATATGATAGGCTACCCGGCCATGGGGAACCACACAAATTGCGTGGATCTATGAAAGCTCGGCAAGCGCACCGACCCCTGGCACACACATGCACCCAACGGCCCTACGATCACTTATTGACAAGCACACTACAAAGCCATTTTAACTTGTACATTAAGGTAGCGGCACCACATATGAATTCTGGCCGCCTCATGGTCACTGTAAGAATGCCATCACCAAGCGAATGATACGGACCAATACTGTGCAATGATGATATATTCACAAACACCCAACAAGTCCGGGGAAGAAGCAGTCAAGCCCTACAAAGAATGCAATAGCTACCAAGCACTGATCACCAGGCTTCTGTTTACCATCTACTGCAATTTAGACAAAGCCAGTTATCAACGATAAGGATCAACAGACCAGAGTATGGGCAGAGATGGTTTTCTCAATAACTGCACAAATACCGGAGACAGACTTCTCTGAGTATAAGACAACGAAACGGGTGGAGATGGGCTTCTCTATGACCACGCAGGAACCAGACGAACGGGTGTAGGCTAAGGACGTAGTACTCATGGCCGTACTGATGATGATGTTACAGATGGCCACAATCCTCTGCCCGATGCTGACAAAGCCATCGAAGTCTCCCTGCATGTACAGGTGTGAGATCACATCCTTCTGACGAGGAGGTTGCACCACCGCTGTCTAGAGATACCGTCATTTACACCTGACATCTCCACCGCACAAATGATACAGCCTGCCAAGCAGCCGCCATGACCAAGGAGTTAACACTACTATTGATGAAACAGCCTGCCAAGCAGCAGCCAAGACCAAGAAGTCAATACAATTGAACGCAGATCATGCCTACTACCACTACAAGCCACAACTCGTACCGCTCCAGGCCTCTGTGGAAGCGATGATATGATTATTACTTGCATCTAAATTGATTAAAGCTGGCAAGCTACAAGCACATAACCTCCAGTATGACTTATACTCCTATTGACAAGCTAACTGTAGTAGTATGAAGTAACGATAATCTATTCTTTGTCTAAGCGAGCGATGTCTATCTTCCCGCCGATCCACTCAATTGTGTCGATACACACGTTTCCCTTTCTGGCCCAAACAGTATCTCCCAACCAAAAAGTTGATGACAATCTCCACCAGAAGGCACCTATGCATCTGCGATCTTCCCCAGACTCAAGAAAACAACAAACAGTCTCAATCAAATACAGAAATCAGACTTGGACAAACCTGCGAAGATGGTAGTCTGATGTGTCTATATGTCGATGATATCTTCCCGATATACCCGTGTTTGGCGGCCGCTATCATTGCAGAAATCGGTATAAATACGAAACTACGATGATCTATACTGAAGGCAACCGAATGGAAGCCATATGAGTCCTATGTGGTTGTACTGAGGTTATGTGGATTCCTACCACTTCCCGACATAACATGAGATTTTATCCTATGATGATAGCGAACGAGTGCAAATATGACTACCGAAACAGTTCCGAACGAGGTACTGAATAACTGCGATATGGCTACCGAATTAGTCCTGGAGGAGATCAAAAATGACCACCGAGCATAATCACCGAGATCTCACAGCCACGGATATCACTGCCAAAGGACGTACTATGGAGATCGAACAAGAGAATTACCGGGAGCCCAACCGGACAAAGCCACTGCGGGAGATGTTTACCGAACAGTATATCGAAGGATGAAGAAACCATTGTCGAATGGCATACCGACTGGAATGCCGAATCACCTTACCGGAGGCCTACCAAATCACTACCGAGAAGCAAACGGCTATTCTGCCGAAGTTACCTACCAATATCGCCGCAGTGAAGTCGATCAAGATATCTACCACAAAGTTGACCGGCAATGTCTACCAACTCAGCCAAGATTCACTGAAGCACCGGGGCTACTGGAATCAGCGTCCGCCATAAGACTTTCATCGGGGGAGAAGGATCAGGGGGAGAAGATCACAGGAAAAGTTAATGGGAGAAGCAAGAAGTCAACCAAGATATCCACCGAGATGCCCACAGAGTTGCCCACTGAGAAGCAGTCTACCGAAATGGCTACAAAGAAGTCAACTGGAAGGTCACCGAGGCTATGTTCCGCACTACATCACTGAGAAGCATCTACCAGTTAATGCCAATCGCCGATGACTACCGATATGTCTGATACCACATGAAGATTAGCGATATTTTATGAACCAGGTGGAAGCACTGTACGAGGGCTCGGAAGAGCACAAGCGCACTTAAATACATGGTGAGTATAACCACCTTCTGAAATGCTGACATGATAGATATGCTGTGTACGATTGACAACGACCGATGGCTACGAAATGATAAGTTATGAGAGGAAGCTCCCATCAATGCCGAGTTAAGAGCACAAGATCCCATTGATACCGAGTCACGAGCAGAAGCTCTACCATCATGGAACGTTGATTTTAAGTTGTTTCACTTTGCTTTTGGATAGACGGATTTCATTGTTTTATGGATGGCCATCCTCAGGCTGCCGTAGTACTCTTTCCCTGCTCACTTTCGCAGGGTTTTAAGGAGGGTACTATGGGAATCACTTTGTTTTATCTTTTCATTTGTTTCTTGCTTTACGGTGTATAGCAAGAGGGGGAGTATTGGCTGATAGGTCTCTGGCATCTTATGGCCGGAGATGACTCTCATATGGCCGGAGGTGAGTCTCATATGACCGGAGATTGCTGTCGGCCTGAAGGGTCCATACATAGATCTGTACACACGCATTCACACTTGTACTCGTATATATATGGCCTTGTGGCACTCTTAGATACTATACAATCAAGCTTCTCTAGCACCACTATTTCAACAGGAGGGATGGGTTTCACCTCTTGCCCCAAGCCTCCTACACCCCCGAAAACCCACGAAACGGCACCTGCTGGAACAGTGGCCGGATATACAGGACCAGTGCATATGGACATCAGTGTTGGCAAAAGGAGGATTTTGGCGGAAAAGACGGCGAAGAGGTTTGCAAATGAGAGATGTTTGTACTGTGGTGGGTCAAACCACAGGGCTGCAGAAGGTATGGCTAGAAAGAAGGCTCAAACGTTTAAGGCAGCTGGAGCAGAGATGAAGAAGGTAGGGACCGGGACAGGTTCTGAGCAATCGGGAAAACCATAAGTCAATTGAGGAAGAATGACTCATAAGTTCACAGGAAAAAGTTTGATTTAAATGCTACAAAATGTTTTGGAATTTCGCGTTTTTCAGTTAGCTAGGCAGAGGTATTGGAAGAGTCAATGGGAGGGAAACATTTAGTTGAATCCTGTACATTGACTGTGAATAACCAAGAAGTACCGACACATGCGGTAATCGACTGTGGAGCTACGGGTAATGCATTTATGGATTAACATTTTGCTTGCCAACATCTGTTTCCACCACAGGAATTGAGAGAAAAAGGACTGGTCGATGTTATCAATGGCAGGCCCATTGAATGCGGAGATATCACAAACATCGCCAATGGTTGCATAAAAATACTGGACCATGGGGGGCAGTTAGCAGTGTGTGTCAGCAAGTTGGGACATTATCCTATTGTTCTCGGAATTCCCTTGTTAAGAATACATGATGTCGCGGCACAGTGTTCATCAAATACAGTTACATTTGGATCACACTACTGTATTACACATTGCCATGATGCACACATTTTAGTCCAAGGAGTTACTGAGGAACCCCCGGAACCTGTGTATTCGGAGAAGGAAGAGATATTCAACCCACAGATACAACCACAACGACCATACCAGAGCAATTGAGTTAAGCTAGATGGGTGATCATTCTTTCGAACAGTCAAATATGGAAAGCTTACGATATTTAAAGGATCACCTTATGATATTGATAAGCCTATTGAAACAAAGGATGTAAAGGAGCGCGCCCCAGAGCAGATTGTACCCAAACAGTATCATGAGTTGCTTTCCCATTTCAGGAAAGTGTTGCGTGATCAATCACGGCCACATCGACCTTGGATTGAACACGAACTTCATTTAAGTGACAGCGAAACCACCACCTGGGGGCTGTTAGATTGAATGTCAAGGACTGAGTTGGTGGTTTTGGAAGAATGGGTTGAGGAGAATATGTCAAAGAGGATTATTCAACCATCATCATCACTGTTTGCAGCACCAGTGTTGGTTGCATAGAAACCCGATGGCAGCATATGGTTTGGCATTGACTCAGGACATATCAATAGCCAAACAATACAAAATTGGTATCCTCTTCGGTTAATAAGACAAACTTTGCATGTTGTGGAAAACCAAAGAATATACACAAAGCTGGAAGTGCGAGGGGCATATAATTTTCTCCAAGTCAAAGAAAGAGATGTTTATAAGTCACCATTTCAAATCAGAAATGAGTTGTTTGAACCGACAGGGATGCAATTCTGGACAACAAATGTATCAGTAGATTTCCAGGGCTGAATGAATAGTTCCATAAGTAGTGTTAGCAACGGGTCCGGGTAACCCGCCAGCGATCCGGGTTTGGACCGGAACAACACTTCGGTTCGGTTCCAGAACTGTCCAAACACACAACCTGCTGCTTCTTGGCGGTCCAAACACGGCCCCGAACCTGGCAACCGGCGTGTCTCGCTGGGTTTGGCTAGACCCGTCGGGTCCAATCTCCAGTCCTGTGTTTCAGGTTTTTCAATTTATTGTCGCATTCAGAAATCCTACTGCTAATTGCAAAATATCAAGTATGTCACTGCATTGTCACTTTCTGATGTATTGACAACCATTATATAGCAAACAAGTAGAGAGACGCTCCCTGCCCCATCCTGACAATGAGCGTCAATGGACCGTCAACAATTGATGGTCTTGCATCTTGGGTAATCTAAGTGGCCCTTGATCGCACGTATCCATAAACACGTGATTAGCTGCCTGTATGAGCAAATATGCAAGTGATATTCCCGGGATAGCCTCCTGAACAGTAACAACTTATCTGATTTATCAAGGTGCAACTAAGTGTTCACGAGCATTTTAGACTACAAAAACTGCCAAAACTCAGTATATGGACTTTTAAATCCTCAGCGCGTTGCTATAAACCATGATCTAAGGGCAAAGATCGTTGACACTCCATTGATGCAGATTTTCATGATGGGGTAGGGAGTGTGTCGCTTTCTTTTTTGCCTATAAAGGATGGCAACACTCGCATTATGCGTAATCACTACCAAATCGCGTTTTTATTACCCGACTTACAGCACCAAGAATTGTTGATGCCCCATTGAGGCTCATTTTCTAGATGGGACACGGCGCGTCTCGCTTCCTTTTTTGCGTATAAACGTTGTCAATTCTGTTGTTATGTATAACCACTACAAAATTACCTGTTAATTACCAGACTAACAAGACCTAACATCGTTGACGCTCTGTCGATGCTCATTTTCAAGATGGGGCAGGGAGCGTGATGCTTCTTTTTTTGCCTATAAAGTGTGGCAATGCATCCGGTATGTGAACTCCCTGCCAAATCGCGTGTTTATTACCCCACTTACATGACCAAAAATCGTTGACGCTCCGTTGGCGCTCATTTTGAAGATGGGGCTGGGAGCCTTCCGCCATCCTTTTTGCGTCTAAAGGTTGTCAATACTGTTGTTATGTATAACCACTACAAAATTACGTCATAATTACCAGACTAACAAGACCTAAAATCGTTGACGCTCTGTTGACGCTCATTGTCAAAATGGGGCAGGGAGCGTTGCGCTTTTTTTTTTGCCTATATAGGATGGCAAAACTTCCATTTTGTATAATCACTACCGAGTCGCATGTTTATTACGCTACTTACAGGACAAAAATTGTTGACGCTTGGTTGACGCTCATTTTCAAGATGGGACATGGAGCGTCTTGCTTTCTTTCTGCGTATAAAGGTTGTCAATACTGTTGTTATGTATAACCATTACAAAATTACTTCTTAATTACCACACTGACATGACCAAAAATCATTGACCCTCTGTTGACACTCATATTCAAAATGGGGCAGGGAGCGTGTTGCTTTCCCTTTTGCCTATATAGGGTGGCAACACTTTCATTTTGTGTATTCACTACCAGATCGCATTTTTATTACCCGACTTACAGGACCTAAAATCGTTGACGCTCCGTTGACGCTCATTTTGCCATGGGTGTAACCGCAATATGGAACCATTTACTTAGGCATACTATATCAATAATGGTCTTGTGGCAGCCGTTCTGTGCTGTTCATGTACATTGTCCTTTCTAACTACATTGTTCTTTAATGAAGCATATAAATACACCCTTTAAAATATACTTTAAAGTGTCCACTAATTGTATATAATAATAATAGACGAAAATCCTGTTCCCATCAGTCAACTCTCGTCTTCGCTGTCATGTTCACTCGAAAGGCTGCTGTCATCTGCAGAATGGCTGCTAGCCGCATTACCACGCAGCTGATAGTGTACTAACCTGTGGATGGACCTGCATCAGTCAGCAAATCTGCAATAAAATCATTATCGTGCGTGCGATCCCTCGCATATGGATCAAGATTGAACTATCGAGCGCAGGGCAGCGGAGTATGTATATACTCATATCCGGGTGGCACACCTTCTATTTTGGAGCTCTGAGCTCACTCACAGTCATCAGGTGGCGCAGGTGGCGTTCCGGGCCTTGGTGGTGCCGGTCGTGGTGGAGGTGCACCCGTGCCTTTGCGCCTCCAGCGATTCTGTGGTTTCTTTGCTGTGCCATTTTGGCAAGGAAGGGAGCCGTCCGTTTTGATTTTGTGGGACCAGTGCGGGGTGTCTTTCTATTGCAGCCTTCACCTCGTTATGCGCGGGAAACACAACACCCCGCTTCTTCTCTTCTCGAACTTCAGCACGTGGTTTCTTGAATACTTGGTGTGTTTCCTCCATTGCAGCCCGCGATAACACTTCTTTAGCCATGTTGGCCATATTCAAGGCAAGCCGCATGTCAGACTGTTCAAGCTGTACCCGACCTCTTTGTCTTGCCACAGTTGCTGACATGTTGAAAACCTACAATAAATTAGTTGCTGCTTCTAGAGTGAGAATCGGCTGTTACCTGAACCATATACGACTCCGTAGCCTCCTCTAAGGTCTTTAAAACTTGTTTCTTCCATTCCCGGGGACATTAATCACCAAATTCATCTGCGAAAGCCTCAGAACTGACAACACCGTCATCTTCAATTTCGCGGACTGTGCAGACAATTGCCTTTGTCAGCCATGGTGATTTCCCGTTATAGGCAGCGATGCATTGGTCACGTAGCTCTCTACGTACCCCAGCTGTACGTGAAACTGTTAGTCGACCGTCATCTACATTGATATGGATTGACTCACATCCGTTCGCCTGGTGCTTCTGTTTCCTGTTGCTTACGGTTTTACTTACTATTTTTAAACGGGCATTCTGGGTCATATTTTCTGTGGCTACAATTGCAGCGTTGCGGTGAACTACCTGGTGTCTGCATTGCTGCGGTGTCTCACTGGGTGGCGCATTGTTTGAAGCCCCTGTTGTTCGGCTCGATTCGGCTTCAATCACTTCTGGTTGAAGTATTTCTGGGGCCATGACTTGCTGTTGTGGAATGGTGAGGAAGATTATCACGAATAGAAGTGGGAAGTCCTGCAGATTATATAGTTGCCTACAAGTCGAAATGGAACGAGTGACAGCCAACTTGCACCTACGATTCAAGCTGAATCTTGCTGCGTATAGCTGCACTGGGCATAACTGCAGGGGATTCCAACGGTTCTGCGATTTGCAGTAAGTCGGTCCAGTGTTGTTTGTTTGTTTGCAGGGATATTTCGTGATGAACGACAGCGGATATCTCATGGCGGATAGATATAAAAGGACATTCTTCGACGGAAAGAAAGTCTGGTGATGTTTGTCTCAAAACATCGCCGGAATCTTACAGCAATTACACGCTAACCATCAAGTCTTGATGTATGGTTAACATGACTATTCCCAATGAAGTTACAGTCAAAACGCTGATTTTGCTTTGTTCTAATTGATGAAACCTACCAACCTTCACATAAAAGACTCAGCTTGCCTCCATGTGGTCCATATATTGCAACATCCAACATCTCGCCCAACAACTAGGTCGATATGAGATACAATGGTTAAAGCTCCGATAATGAACCTTTCGCCACTACCGGCAGGAAAATACGGCAAATCGACGAAGGAATCCACACGATAACATCATCAAGCACATAGATCCAAGAGTGGGTTGGAGGCAGAAAGGGTCGGAGCATTGTGAGATTTGCGCAGTTTACGATCTAATAAGAAGCGTTCGGTGGAGAAACGACGGGAAATGAACTTGTTCAGCAATGTAGAAAAAGAGAAATCGATCGAGGATTATGTGGATAGAGAGACCGCAGTAGCAAGAAAGCAGGTTCAAGAGGCAGAAACAGCCATTATGTAAGAGGAGGAACATACGAGGAATGGTGCAAAGGCACGATCGACAACGACAAAGGCTGAAACAACATTCCAGGAGATGTTAAATGCTATCGGGGACAGTCTGAGCGATCTTGCAAGTTCCGAACATCAGGAGGATGGGGATGATGCGGATGATGATGAAGTACATCCAGAGCTTGGCAAGCTGAGCGAAGATGATGAACCTGGCTGGGTGATGGGCACAATCTCCAAAATGGTAAAGCACCTCATGGAGAGCTTTCGGTAGAAGCAGATAAGGCTTGATGAACTGACACAACCTGGATGGGGGGACGCCGCCGACTAGTTCTGTGAGAGAGATATGCAGTACGGAATGAGTGAATTGAAGGTTGCGGCAGTTGTAACGCCCCAAACCGACACGGCTGCAGCCACACTATCACCGACAACATTTGGTGAGCATATGCATGTTCTTCATATCGTCCCTGGGTAATCCCAAATGCTGCAAGTGACATCTCAACAGGGAAGTAACCAAATGAGGATGGGTTCAGAGGAACCTCATGAAGACAATCACATAGTATCTCTCGTGCCCGATGCGTTGTCTGATTCGTCACAAAGGGATATTGCGACACAAGTTCAATCCGTGAGCATTTACCCCAGCGTATAGTGTTGCTAGCTCAATACCATATAGAAATTGGATCCGGACGAAGACATGGTGCCGGCTCCTGCATAACCATAGGAAGAGATAGCCAAATAGTAATTTTTGACAACGTATCTTGAGTAAAAGCAATTTGTATCCACTTGGTTACGTGTAAGCTTTGTCTGGATTTCAGTGACAAAATTGTGAGAGACGATTATTCGTCAGTGTGTGTGCAAAGTTCGCACAGGCCATGCAAATGTTCTAGACACCAAATTGAGTAGATTGACGAACAACAAACTGTATATGGTGTTGCCTGTTACAGTTAAATTATAAAACAACACCTAAATTTGAGACGAAATTGATTAACAAAGTTTAAGTCAGCAATATTATACGACTCATAGAAGGAGCGGTCAAAGAACATCCGAAACCCGGATGAATCACAGCCATCAGTCTGCATTAATCCATGCAGCCAACTACATAACTTTCCACACAGACCTCCTGCACCTGGTCGAAGAATGGTAAATTGTGTATGGTACATCATGGAAATCGAGGAAAATGAGCTGAATATGGAATGGTGAGGACATTGCCCTATAAATATCTTATACTCGTGCACCGATTTCTATGCGGTAAATTGCCAGCCGCCAGCGCTGAACTGCGATGGACTCACGACATTCATCATGCAAATGACGTGTATAGTGGTGGCTCAGAAACTGAGATGCCTTGAACATTTTGGATTCTAATGATGATACATAGAAACAGTATACTGGCTGCCAAAAAAGACTGTATGGATTTTATGTTCAATTGTTGAGTACCCAATGACTGGTAGTATGGCTCTGAGGTAAGCTCAAAGGTGAGCATCAACGGAGTGTTAACATTTATTGGCATTTCATCATTGAAAATCCAGATGGTTTCCCTGCAACGTTCATTGATAATCGAACTACAGTCTGCCTTTCGATTCACAACTGGTTGTGAGAACATCGCTACTATGTCCTAAAAATGAGTGTCAACGGAGCGTCAATGACTTCTGGCCTTGCATCTTGGAAAATGCAAGGGCTGTGCGGCAACATTATACCATAATCGAATTATCGGCTGCCTTTCTAGGCAAAAATGCTTTCAATGACTTGATCACTATGCCCTACAAATGACCGTCAACAGAGCGTCACCGAATTTTGTCCTTGGATCTTGGAATATCATGGGCCTATGAGACTACTTTGATGCATAATCAAACTATCGGCCACGGTTCTAGGCAAATAATGCTTTCGACAACTTCCTAACAATGCCCTAAGAATGAGGGTCAACGAAGCGTCAACGATCTTATGACTTGTATCTTGGAATATCAAGGGGCTATGAGACTACTTCGATCCATAATCGAACTATTGGCCCCCTTTCCAGGCAAAGATGCTTACGACAAGATCGTTATCAGGTCCCGAAATGACCGTCAACGGAGAGTCAATGATGTTTGATCTTGAATCATGGATAATCTAACGGCAATGGAACGTAGGTAACCCACAATGAACCCATCGGCAGCCTCTATTGGCAACTATGCTTGTGACAATACCGCGTCCGCCTCCTACAATTGAGCGCCCGCAGAGCGTCAACAGTTCTTGTGCAGGCTCAGAATGCTACACAGCAATGAACTGCATTGTGCTGTTTCTAAATCGAGTTTCACGCGGTCAGTCTTTGCAATCTAACCTTGTATACAACTTCACAAATATGCATGCAATATGTTACAGATCTGATTTTTTCGCTTGAAGCTGTAGAGTCAATAGTTAAGAACCTGCAGACTGCTTTGCTGTATCGTTGCTTTCGGCAGTCTTTCGAGTCGGATTACCCAGCGGTCTAATTCCTACCGACATGTCGGATTCAAAATCTTTCAACACCTCTTTGCTCAACGTTATCATCTCTTCCAATAATGAACGTGTCATTATTCTTGATTTCAGCAACCTTGCTTTACAAATCATCTTCGATGCTTGCTGGGCTTCAATGAAGGTAGACTCGAAGAGGCCGATTGCTCGTAATCATTATAGACATGCGCCTTCGTCGCGATTCTATTCACACTGCGGAATTGATGAGACCGGCAGCCCCGGCATCATATGTATGGTTCGTCATCAAGTTCTTCGCGATCCATCCGAACATGGGACTAGCTCAATGGGGAAACACTTGCTGGCAAAAGCTCACAACGCAAAGTTAAACGAATTAATAGAGTGTGAGGTCACTGAATTGACTAGTTCAATGGTCGATGAAACAGCTTTGTCCATCCTCAAGAGACAAGGAAGTCGAGGAATCACAATTGTAAGTTCGCAGTGGAAGATCAGATTTGACATCCAGGTTGATACATATTGACAGAAATGACAAACAAAACTTTTCAAACTGGCAGCAAACAACTTTGAAGCTTCTGAATTTCACCAAGACCCATGGAATCGCAACCTCATGTTAGTATTTGTTTCAACTCATAGTCAATGGAAAGCTATATCAAATCTAGAGCTACGACGGTCATATCAGGCGTTACACGATCACTTAGTGCTGCCATCTGATTCGCCCCTGAGCAACATTTGCCGGAGGGAATATGCACTAAAGGGTGATGCGATTCAAAACCAATTGCCGTCACCAAATAAAGTTAGTTCAGCTGTGGACGAATGGACATCAACGAACAAACTAGCTTCAAGGTCAGTAATTGGTTGCTATATGGATCGAAATTGGGCCTTGAGTGAAATTCAACTCGCCTTTGATGAGGTTGATCGCCTGTTCTTTTCACTTTTCGAAAGCTAATTAAGGATGATAGATCAAGGGCCAACATACTGGAGCAAGGCTATCCATACATATGAAGGACATGCTTGATCGTTTTGGGCTTACAGACAGCCGTTTGCTTGGAATTACGACTGGTAATGCCTCCTCAAATTACTCAATGACATGGGACCTGCAATCATCACTTGAGGCCTCTGCAATCGAGTGGCCTACTGTGAGGAACCACATACCTTGCATGGCGCATGTCATCCAGCTGGCTTTAGGTTCATTCATACGCGGTCTAGGCGTCAAAGGCAGCACCAAGTCTTGGGAAGCCCATGAGCGAGATCAGCAATTTGGAGAGAATGAAAGCGTAGACCTTGGGAACAGTCAAAGGCTTCGAAACCAGGGCAACGCTAGAATCAATAAGGTGTCGGCCATGAAAGAATGAATACCAAAGATAATGGAGAAAGTACGTATTTAAAGATATTTTGAAAGTGCCGAAACTGACCTTCATATAGCAGAGAATGCTTGCGGTATTGATTACGCTAACACCTGGTCGTCGAAATGAGTTCATTGACTGTCAAAAGGCTAAAGTCTGTATCGCGGTACTTCTGGTTATGGATGTCAAGACCCGTTGCAATTCGACCCTGGAGTTGCTCGAGCGTGCCTTGCGATTATGTGAATTCACAAGCGAGTGGCTTAAAAGTCCAATATACAGTGATTACCGGCCACTCTACACAACTCAAGATGAATGGACCGTTGTGAAGTATGTCATGGAAGTGTTGACGCCATTACAATAGTGGACCCTATGGATGTCGAAGAGGCATACAGTCACATTGCATTACGTTATCACAGTGTACAATGATATCGTCAATCACATGGATGGCGTGATGCGACCTTTGGGGAATAAACCGACTACATGGAAGGATGACTTGTACTTTGCCGTGAATTAAGCTCAACAAAAGCTGTCCAAATATTACACTGAAGTGACTCCATCGACAGGCATGCTTCTCATCTCTGCACATATCTTCGATCCTCTCCACAAGTTGCGATGGTTTATAAAGTGGGACAAACAAATGGATATTCATCCTGAGGACGAGACATCGTATACTACCCAATACCAAGAGAACATTCTGATGTAAGTGGAGAATAAATACTGTGCCAAACATTGATGTGTGCTGGTGAATAACCATGAAAGCTTTCCGAGGAGCAATCTTATCCCCTCCGGAATGGTTTTAGGATCGTTTCAATCATCCATCGATCCACCTGATGTATCCAGCGATGATGAGGAATACTTAACGCCATACAATGTGGCTGAGACAACACCAGGACAAAGCGATCGCGCAGCACGGATTTTGACCGCTGCCAGGCTCTATTTGAATTCGCCGCCTGAAGGACCAAAGAACTGGGGGCAAATTGATCCAAATCTCAATGATTACCAATCCGACCCAATGGAGATTAGAAGTACATTGTGGTTACCGGACATAACCGACTGGTGGCGTCAACAGGAGAAAACGCACTCAAAGTACACTGATCTCTCCAATGTGGCATGCGGCATATCCTCTATCATACCACATGGTGTCGGAGTGGAGGCCAGTTTTGCCCTAGGCTGAGATGTTATGGGCTGGAGGCAGTCCAAAACCACACGCGGGACTCTTCCCGAAAAAGTAGTTGTAAGGCAGTTTGCTCAAGCCAATAACTGAATTTAGGCAGTCTCTGACCAAGAATTGGGTACAATGAACACAGGAAACGACACGGAAATGAAGAAAGAGGCAGAGGAAATGAATTCGCCCAGAATGGCCAATGTTCACGACTTTTTGGAGATGTGGCAGGGCAGACAAAACCTACGTGCTAGCCAAAAGGAATCTCGCACTCATAATAAGCAGATGACAGCTGTGGGATGCATTTCGGACACGGAAGAGATCGTCAATGCATCCTGGTCACTCTTTCAGCATGATTGTGCGGCTGCATTTCAATTGTCAGAATGATCTCCATTGCCACCACCATTGTATGCCAAGGAGCTCCCTGGAGAACGAACTCAAATATTGATTGTGCGCCTAATCCGAAGAATCAACCATCATCCAGTCACACATGATGAGGATAGCGCACCTCAAAGCATTTCGGACACTGAAGATTGGCTCAACTGGAATGGGGACTTAGATAATCCAAATCACAGTGAAGATGATTGCGGGGCGGACGTTGAATCGGATATGGAGCAAGATAATATCATCGAGCATCCGCACAGCCCAGAGCAGACGGATGTGAGCACCACTCTAAATGTTCCCGGATTGATTAGGCCTACACAGAAGTCAAAGAAACAGGCGGGAAAGCGGATAATGACGGTCAATGCAATCGGAACAAGGAGGAATAAGGGAGTGAAACACAAGTAGGACAGAATGCGTCAATTATTCACAAGCTTCTTTATGTATCTTGAACTAGAGTTTTAGTTAGTGATATATTATGGGCGAATGGTGAGCAGGAGCTTGTCAATATTGGTTGACAAACAGATGTATAGCAGGTGCAATGAAGTTATTGGCAAGATACGTAAATCTTAGTCGTGTGAGAGGGAACAGTGCAAGAATGTCACTGCGCTCGGCTTTGTCACAAGGCCAAGTCTCAATCTGGCTGTACGCCTACCTATATGTTCAAATAATGATGAAAACTATTATCGATGGCAGCAGATATTGAATGGACAATACATCAAAATCAGCATCAACGGAACGTCAACGATTTGTGGTTTTATAAGTACGGTAATTGAACCACATTGCCGTCGCTGTGATGCATAACCGATATGTTGGCAGCCTTTATAGGCCAAAGCGACAACGACGTGCTCCCTGCAGCATCCTGAGTATGAGCATCAACGGAGCGTCAATGATGTTTAGCTTCGCATCATGTGTAATCTATGTACCAATTGGTTGTTCACATACATTTGTCAGATATCGACCGCCTTTACTGGGAAAAACTACAGCGACATACTCTGTGCCGCATCCTGAGAATGAGCGTCAATGGAGCGTCAAGGATTTTTAGTTTCGCATCTTGGGTAATTTATGTGCCGATTGGTTGTAGACCTCCATATATCGGATATTGCCTGCCTTTACTAGGAAAAACTACAGCGACATGCTCGCTGCCGCATTATGGGAATGAGCGTCAAGAGACCATCAACAATTTGGAGCTTCGAATCTTGCATAATATATTTTCTGATTGGTTGCAGACATCCATTTATCAAATATTTGCAGCCTTCACTGGCAAAAACAATAGTGAAATGCTCCCTGGCGCTTCCTGAAAATGATCGTCAACGGAGTGTCAACAGTTTTAGTCGATGCATATTGGGTAATCAAGGCATCGCGCTGATCTCCGCATTCATAATGGAATGATTGCCCACCATGATAAGTAAAAATACACCGTATCAAAGGTAAAATACCGATTCCAAATTCATCGATATTGGAAGCAGCAAAGAATGCAACAACATATCCTTGGTTGTTGAAAACGCGATGTTGATAAGATACTATTCACATACTCCAATCGCGAGAGCCTTAACAGAATCTATGGATGGACCTGCTGGGCGACCTGCTGACACCCCGCCGAATTCGGACGTGTTGGGAGTTTACCATCACACCGTACCCGAGATGACAGTTTGGGTTTATTGACAACCTGGACTGCCAATTTGGCAACGGTTCGGTTTAGACCCGGACCCGGACCCGAAGTGACGGTCCCTAACGGTTCTTAACACTATGTATAAACGAGCCTTTGGATGATTCTCGCATTGGCTTACTTGGACGCTGTCTTGAAATATAGCAATTTTGAGGGGGAACATATTGACCATGTGAAATGTGTCATGCAGAGGCTCAAGGGGGCAGGATTATATTTGAAACCAGAAAAATGTGAATTATATAAAGAAACTGTAAGATATCTGGAATCGATTATATCAACGAAGGGTATCTCTATAGAGGAGGATATGGTCGAAACTTAACGGAATTGGCACCGGGGAATGATGACCAACAATCGACGGTAATATAACCTTTTTGAAATACAACTGTTGCTCGGCTTCTGCAATTATTATCAATCGTTCATCCAGAAATTGTTTCAGAATGCGGAGACTTTAATGAGATTATCAAAGAAGCATGAACCATTTGTATGAGAATCAGGACAACAGTTGGCTTTCGAGAGTATGATTACTGCCATCACACCACCACCAGTAGTTCATGATATTGACCCTGAAAGGGAAGTCACTATAGAATCAGATTCCTCATATTATGTATCCGCTGAAGGACTGTCACAGCGGGACCACAAGGGAGTGTTACACCCTGTAGCATATATTGTGAATAAACATATACCTGACGAATGCAATTACGATATATATGATATGAAGGTGTTTGCTACCATTAGGTCACGTGAGGAGTGGAGACTTGAGTGTGAAGGCGCTGCGTATCCATTTCAGCTGATAACTGACAATAAGAACCTGGAGTATTGTATGTCAATGAAGCTCCTAAATTGAATACAGGCTCGATGTTCAAAGTTTTTAACACATTCTGAGTATGACCTAATTGATATGGTAGGTAAATCGAATGGCAATGCAGAGGTGTTGACAAGGAGGCTGGGAGACCTCCCTATGGGGGGGGATGAAAGAATAGAGAGGTATGGAACAGGTGGTTCTATGCCGCAGAATCTACCAGAAAAGTTTTGTCTGTATGAGGAAAATCCGCCCGCCCAGGCCCATCCCTCTATTTCTCATCCCATGAGAGAAGCATCTTTAACAGACCCGCTGTCAGGGAAGATACTGGAGGCCATCCGGGAAACCGAATCCCTGAGGGTTATGAAATTGGCTGAATGCATATGAGTAGATGGAAAGATACGATATAGTGGGAGCATCTAGGTACCCGAAAATGATGCTCTGCTCTTACGGATAATACATGATCATCATGATCCAGCATTGGCAGGACATCTTGGAAGTGCAAAGATGTTTGACTGTCTGGATAGTGGATAATACTAGAAGGAAATGCGCAAGGATGTGGACCGATGAGTACAGAATTGCGATAGGTGCCAGCTGTCCTGAAGCTCATGGCATTCAATATTTGGAGTCCTTCGCCTATTGCCAGTTCCAGAAAGGACATAGGAAGATACATCGATGGATTTCTTGTGGGGCTTAATAGAGTGTTAAGGCTTCGATGCAATTTAGGTGGTAGTGAATAGGCTATCAAAAATACAACATTACATTTCTTTCAATACCACGATTGATCAGTTAGGTATGGCTAAGTTGTTTTTATGAGAGGTTGTACGCCGTCATGGACTACCAGCAACCGTCGTCTTGGACCAAGGCCCTCAGTTTGCCGCAATGTTTTGCGGCCAGATACGCAGTCATTAGGAGATTGATTGATGAATGTCCCCAGCATTACATCCTCAGACGGATGCACAAACGGAAAGAAGGAATGCTAGTAAGGAGCAGTACCTGCGATTCTTCGTCAACTATCAATAGCACAATTGGGTACAGTGGCTTCCTTTGGCTGAGTTTGCTGTCAATGATGGGAAATGGGATTCAACAAAGTGTACCCGCTTCATTGCGGTCATGGGAACGAACCACCGGATGTCGTTTGCATAAGAACCAACCAAGAAGTGGGATCATCGACGCTTGAATGCTGATCAGGTCCAAGCGCCACTGCAACAGGTCCATGAGCACCTCCAGGTGGAGATGAGATAATGCCAGGCAATACAGGGAGAAGCAGTGAATTGAGAACGAACTCCCGCACCCACAATACAGGCTGGCATGCAGGTCTGGCTCTATGCCCAGCATATACGAACCACCCGACCCACTCGGGTGGAGGAATGGAAATTGTGGGTACTGTTTAAAGTTCTTCGCAGAACATCTCCATATGGAGTGGTGGCAATGGTTCCAGGGTCTTCAGCCTCGGTGCGGGTTGGAATTGACTTGAGGGCCCTGGTCCGGGTCGGGAACCACCATGCAATCGGACCCGGGAGACTAGCGCTCGGTAGTTACCTGTACCGGACATGAACTGGCGGTGTGTTGCTGGGGTTCAACAAGGACAGCAGTTCCATCTTACGATTCCTGCAACTTTTGCTTCGATTAAGTATCTGAGTTTTGATTGTATCATGACATGGTCAGTATGTAGATTGTGCAGTTTTAGCAGCTCTTTCACTTGCCGCTTTCACATTTGGGATCAGAGCAGTATTGGTTGAATTGTTGGGAACTAATGGCATATTTAATGCAAAATTGGGCGGAGTTCGAGAGCTACTCAACGAATATTGGCCCGATCTCAAATCTGACTGTGGGAGGTGAATCAGTGGGTATATCAGCACAATCTACATATTGATCATGTCGTGATACGATCAGAACTCGAATACAGAATTGGAGTCAAAATTCTGGACTTGCAATGCCAGTTATTTGAGAGTGAAATCGGCCCGTTTCCAATTGGTGGGGTGTTTCATGCGGTAAGACCCGCTGACACATTCCGGTTTAAGGAGGAACAGGAACTGGAACCGAACTGGGAAATTGGAATCGATGCTAACACTATCCATATGCTTTTGAGTTGGATTTGCCTGCATCCATAAGAAGTCATTGGGTACCAGCTGTTTCGCTTTTAGATCCAGTTATGGATGATCCATTGGTTGCACAACAAATTGATCCCCCTCCCCCATTGGAGGTTGCTGGTGAAGAGGAATATCAGGGATGTAATGTTGAAGATAGTCGGAAGTACCGCAATCAGTTGCAGTATCTCATATGATGCACGGATTATGATTCCTTGACTTGCGAACCTGAGACGTTTGTGGATGGCCTTCAAGGAATTTCACCAACAATTTCCACCGAAGCCAGGACCGTTGAGAAATGCTCTCGGAGTATCTCAAGCCTAGAATGGGGATAATGTCACAGTTACAGAAATTAGTTACGGAATGATTCATCGGGAAGGAATCAGTGTTTCAGAAAGGTAGAGTTATCGATAGATCTGGAGGGGGAATCACATTAATGTGTGGTGGTGGCGGTATGATTTAGTATGATAAGGAAGTAGTGTGAGGTGTAGTGATGTCAGATGATGTGGCATAGTTGGGTTGATGAGAGCTTGTCTGGTGGTGTGTATGATCATGATGGAAGATTTGGATGGTACATTGGAGCATCTGGAATGGTTGAATGGTGGCAGATGAAAAGTATATCAAGCGAGGTGGTGATAGTGTTGGAGGATTCCTTTGGTTCTCTCTTTACTTGTACTGTTGTATAGCAAAGAAACATATGACTCTGAAACAGCTTGGACTCTTGTCTTGTCGTGATATCCTCGATCCGATCTTTGAGCGACTTTTGATGTGTTCTCCACAACATATGTCCGGTACTAGTATCATGTACTCCCGACCCAGCCAGTCACCTGTGTCTTGTCCACAGTTGGGAGTAAATCAACCCATGAAGAGAGTCTAATGCACCAGGCACACCTCCCTGCTACCTCCTGCAAGTACTACTCCAATTTCAGTTGACCATAGTCCACTAGTCAATCGACGATCTCCGCTCCATCACAGCATTCATCTGCCTCACTATGTTCACTCGATGACAGCCCCCTAGGGTATCCACAAACTGCAGTGATTAGGGTGTCCATGTTCCCACCATTATGTCCTTCATGTGCATTTCGTGACTCTCTCTATCACAGCCCCCATATTTGCACAATTATGGCCTTCAAGTGCATGTTCAAACTTGCTCAATTATGGCCTGTTTGTGCAACTCTCAGGTTACTCAATCTGGGGGTCTAAGTGCATCTGCAAAGTTGCTCCCTCATGGCATAGAAGTTTGCAAAATTAATACCTCCCGTGCATCTGCATCATCACTTGATCAAGACCTCCACATCACTCTCCAAGTTCACCAGATGACCGCCCTTATGTGTATCTCTGGTTTGAATTGGTTATTAATTTCCGATGTACCCCTGATTTCTTCCATGCACCACAGGAATCCAGCCCCGAAATTTTGTGAGTAAATGGAAGTGTCAGCAATGGGTGGGGGTAACCCACCAGCGGTCCAGATTCGGACTGGAAAAACAGTTTGGTTTCGTTCCAGAACCGTCCAAAAACCCGACCCGCTGCTTCATGGTGGACGAAACCTGGCCCAGTACCCATCAACCCGCTGGTTTGGCCGGGTGTGGCGAGACCCATTCGGTCCAATCTCCGGTTTGGCATTTCGGGTTTTCTATTTATCGTCGCATTCAGATATCCTACTGTTAATGGTGAAATATTAACGATGGTATGCCGATGTTCTTTCCGGATGTACTGGCCGCCTTAGTGATTGAAATATGTAGACAAACGCTCCCTGCCTCATCCTGGAAATAAGCATCAACGGAGCGTCAACGATTTAAGATCTTGCATCCTGGGTAATCAGAGCAGGTATTGGTTGCAGATAGTCATAACTGCGGCATTAGCCTCCTTTATAGGCAAAAGCAGAAGTGACACGCTCCCTGCCCCATCTTGAAAATCAGTGTCAAATGAACATCAATGATTTAAGGTGTCGCATCTTGGGTAATCTAAGTGGCGAAAGAATACAAACATCTATTAAGGAGGAATTGGCAGCCTCTCTAGGCAGATAAGCAAGGGAGGTTCCTGCAACATCCTCCAGGACAATAACAACCAATTGTATTTAAAATGATGCAATGAAGAGTATATGACCGTTTTAGGGTAGAAAAACTGTCAGCACATTGTATGTATACAATAATCAATGCATCCCACTTTGATTACCAATGATGACAGGCCAAAAATCCTTGACGCTCCCTTGAGGCCCATAGTCATGAAGGGGTATGGAGCATTTTGCTCTCTTTTTTCCATATAAAAGCGGCCAATACTTTGATTATATATAGGAACGACCATATTGCTTTTGAATTACCCGACTTACACAACCAAAAATCTTTGATGCTCTGTTGACGCTCAATTTCAGAATGGGGCAGGGAGCGTGAGGCTCGCTCTTTTGCCGATCAAGCCAGCCAATACCACATGTGGGAATGGTCTCTACCGATCGCCACGCACATTACCAATGATGCAAGACCAAATATGGTTGATGGTCCATTGATGCTCATTTTGCCATGGGTGTATCCACAATATGTTATGATATAATTTGGCCTATTATATCATTGATGGTGTTTTGGCAGCCTTTGTACCATCCTCATGTACTTTCTCCTTCATCAATACATTGTTCTTTGAAAATACATATAAATATATTCTTTAACACATACTTTAAAGTGTCCGCTAATTGTAGATAATAATACACTCAAAAACCCCCTTCCATTTGATCAATGCTCATCTTCACTGTGAGTTTCGCTCCATTGGCTACTGTCGTCAGCCAAATCGATGTCAGCTGCATTACCACGCAGCAGATAGTGTACTAACCAGTGGATGTTCCTTGATCAGTCAGCAAATCTGGATTAAAATCTTTATGACGCTTGCGATCCTTGGCATATGCATCAAAATAGAAAAATTGAGTGCTGGGAAGAGGAGTAATTATATACGCATATCAGGGTGGCACACATTCCATTTCAGATACGTGTGCTGCCTCATTGTGACCATGTGGAACAGGTAGCATTTCAGGTGGATGTGGCATCGGTTGTGGTGTCGGCTGTCTGAGTTGCTCTGGTGGAGGTGCACTCCTACCTTAGCGTCTCCAGTGTGTCTGGGGATTCTGTGCTGTGCCATTTTGGCAAGGTAAGCAACCGTCCGTCTGATTCTCCCAGAGCATAGCCGGGTGTCTTTCCGTCGCAGCCTTCACATTTTCATGCCCAGGACCCTCAACTCCCTGCTTCTACTCTTCTCGGTCTTCCGCCCGAGGTTTCTTGATTAGGAATTGCTTTTGCTCCATTGCAGCCTGCGAACACCCACCTGTAGCCATTTTAACCATATTCAAGGCCAGGAACATGTCAGACTGTTCTAGCTGTACCCGACCTCCTTGCCCTGCCATCATTGCAGATATGTTGAAAACTTACAAGGAATTAGTTGCTGAATCTACATATGACATTCGGTTATTACCTCTACCATACAAGCTTCTGTACCTTCCTCTAAGGTCGTTAAAGCCTGTAAGGTACACTCTCGGGGTTTGTTATCACTAAATTCATCTGCGAAAATGCCAGAGCCGACCACATCATGATGTCCAATTTCGCAGATTGTGCGAAGTAATGCATTGGCCGACCATGGTGGTTTCCCATTACGGGAGGCTATCAATTGTTCACACAGCTCTCTACGTACTACAGCTGTATATGATATCTTTAATTGACGGCCTTCTACCTCGATTTGACTACACTTACTTCCGATCGTATGCTGCGAATTAATCTTGCTGCTTCCGGTTTTGCGGACAAGTTGCAACTGTGCGTCCAGGGTCATGCCTTCGGTGGCGTCATTTGCAGTGTCACAGTGAACTCAGTGGTGACTGCATTGTAGTTGGGTCTCAGGGGGTGGTGTATTGGATGAACCACCCGTTGTACTGCACCATTGTGTTCCACCCTCACCTAGCTGAGGTCTTTGTGGAGCCATGATTTGCGGCTGCGGAAGTGAAGAGATGATGATGAGAAAATGAAGTGGGAAGTCCTGCGGAAAAAGATAACGAAAAGATGTGGGAAGTCCGGAGGAATATCTAGTTAGCTTCAAGTCAACATGGCGTGGGTAACAGCCCACTTGCCCATTCTGCACAAGATGAATCCTGCTGCACATAGCTGCCAGTTGCATGGGTTGCCAACCATCCAGCGATTTGCACCAAGTCGGTGCAATATTCTGTGTGTGTTTACAGGGATAGATCTTGGTGAACGACCGCCGAAATCCTGTCGTTGTGAGATAAAAACCATTCATTCTGTGATGGAAAGGACGTCTGCTGATGTTTGTGTGCAGAAATCGCTGGGATCTTACATGGAACAGACGCTAAACATCATGTCATGATGTAGGGTTAGCATTGCTATTCCCATTGTAGTGCCGGTCAGAACGCAGATGTTGCTTTGCTCAAGTTGATTACACGTACCAACCGCGACATGGAAGATGCAGCTTGCCTCCATGTGGTCCATATATTGCGAAGTCCAACAACTCGTACATCAACAAAGGTAACACAAAATCCAATGGTCCCTGCTCCGAGAAAGAACTTTTCGCCCACTACGGCCAGGCACATTCGGCAAATTGACACAGCGCTCCAGATGACACCTTCATCAAGCGAAGAATGGCAAGAGCTGCGTGTAAGCAGAACGGGTGTGAGCCCTTGGAGGGATGCGTAGCTGGTGATCCGAAAAGAAACTTGCAGCGGGGTAACAGCGAGAAACCAACTACTCAAGCAACGAAGAGAAGGAGAAATGGATTGAGGATTATGTCGAAACAGAGACCTCTGTGGCAAGAAAGTGAGTTGAAGACGCAGCGACAGCAATATATCAGGAGCAGGATGATATCAGAAATGCTGAACAGGCGCGATTGACAACCACAAAGCCTGAAACAACATTTGAGGAGATGTTGAATGCCATCAGAGATAGTCTGAGGTATCTTGCAAGTGCCGACGATGGGGAGGATGGGGAAGGCGACGATGATCATGGAGATGATCCAGCAGGGTGCAAACTTAGTGAACTTGACGAACCCGGCTGGGTGATGGGCACAATCTCTAAAACAGCACAGCATCAATCAGCAAAAAAGATTTCAGTCCGGGCAGAATTGCTACATCAGTGTGGACGCGCTCCATGAGAGCTGTCTGAGACACACCTGTGGCGGAGTACCCCGCACCGGGCGTCAATACCTCGCATTGCGTTGCATATCGCCCTCAGATCGCGGTTTCACCGTTTCTTCTCACTCAGTCGGTCTCCCATTTTAAACGAACACTCTGGCGTAGTGGCCAACTGTGAACATTAGTGTTAGCAACAGTTCCGGGTTAGCCGGCTGTGGTCCGGGTTTTGAACCGGACCGAATGGTCAAATCCGGGTTGTTACCCGGAGACCAGGGCTACCCACCGTGTATGGGGAAGCGTTCGAACCAGACTGTAGTGCCATTTTACGGTTCCTACAACTTTGGCGACAATTAAGTATTTGAGTTTTGATTATATCATGACATGGTTAATACGTAAATTGTTCAGCTTTAGCCGCTCTTTCACCTCCTGCATTCAAATTTGCAATCTCACTGATATTCATTGAATGGTTGTGAAATAATGGCTGAATTTGAGCGAGATTGGCGGGTTTTCGATCGCGACTCAACGAATACTTGTCAGATAGCAAATCCGACAGCCGGAGTTGAAACAGCGACTAAAACTGCACAATCTACGTATTGATCATGTTGTCATACGATCAGAACTCAAATACTGAATTGCAGCAAGAAATGTCGACTTTCGGGGAGCAGGTTTTGTGTGGAAACCAGTTGCAATGGTTTGGTTCCAGGTTGGAACCAGACCCGGAACCGACCCAGGATTCGGGACCCATTGCTAACACTACTGCCCATATGTCAGAATGGGTTCAATGGGTACACGCTTGCCTGGGGATTGCAATGCAATGGGTGACGCTGCGAAAATCTCTCCTCGCGTTTCTTCTATCTGCGCGCAAAATGCAATTCTCTCTTCACTAAGTATACACAACATTGCAAGTCGCCAGATCAATGTGCCTATTGACAATCCGTCGCTTGTTCCTTCCATCTCCTGTCTTACTACTACTAGCTATCTCTGCAATTACATGCGCGCAGCCGACTATGATTCCCACACTGAAAACTCGCCAAGCAACAGCTGCCGGTGTTTTTCTCACTTGTACAAATTGCGAGACGGGATCCAAGTTACCCGAGTTGTCAGGTATTGTGGTGAGCGCCAGGGCTCACCAGTACGCAACGAAAGCTCCATCCTCGTTTAGGTGCTTCATTTTGCATAGTCGTTGCATTTGACATGGGAGACACCCATTCAGTGCGCCATATCACCTCCCCGGGCATTGCTTGACCCACACCCAGTCAATCCATCGGTCCCCTCCGCCTCTGGTCTGGCTTCCTGTGCATCGACTCATCTGGGATATGCGTTTAGCTTCCAAACCCTCAACTTGAACCTTAATACCATGGTAAATACAGAGCTCCATTGCGTGCAGTTGTTCATCCGACGTATACATCTTGCTATAACTCTGATGCTTGATAAACTACCTCGTGCCACTGTATATTTCCACGCGGTGCGGTGCGTCCTGCGTATTGTCGACTAATGCCCTGAAGTCATTGATCATAGTGTCAGGATGCTTTCCATCACGGCGGTTTTGGGGTCCCATGAATTCAGGATTCTCATATGACTGGGAGCTCAGGGGGGCAGCCAGATCAGCACCGGAAAGGACGACTGAGCAGGCGGCAGCGCTGTTCTCCCAACGCTGAGCGAGGGCTTGGAGATTGAGCTCTCTCATTTCCAAGCAGAGAATGCGACGCTGAAAGGTGATTACTTGTGGCAGGTAGTTGAGATTGTGATTGGAGGCGTTCCAACCGTCCTAGAGGTTTGTTTTATGTGCTTGTTCATCTCTCTTGGCAAAATATTGTTGCAAGGCTCCGTATCGACGAATCTGTTCGACCCAATGAGTCATCAAGTGGATCTTCGGACAGTTTAAGTCAGCATCTAGCTCATTGGAGACATCTATCTTGTGGCTGATATAATCCCGCCAGGGGTTCATTTCGCACCCCTTTTTGAACGGTGTCCAAGTTTCAGCATTTGTTTCCTCGTCTACCTTTCGCTTCTTGACGAGTTCTGTTCTCAGGGCATTGGGTTTGGCCTTCGCCTCTGTGCCAGCTCTGCCGAGTAAGAAAACATCGTTGAAGGTGTGAAAACAACTTCAGGCGTCCTCCATGTAGCTCAATGTAGTATCATCGTGAGAGTTATATCGAGCATACATATAGAATTCTAATAATGCGTGTGTGCACTCAATTGCACGATGGAAAATGGGACTGTGAGCGGGGCTTCTGCCTCATAGAGACTGGGTTACAACTCCAAGCATGTACCGGCTCATTTCGTTCATCTCCTTCCCATTCGATGGAGAAACTTCCTCATGTGACTTATCTTTGATGTGAGGTCGTGGTAGGCAGGCACGGATAACCAGATTGCATTGTACTTGTCAAGCCGTTCGTGCTTTTTCATGAAATGGAAAATCCACTTCTGGAGGTGGTCAAGCATGCCGATGTGCATTGTATGGAGGAGGTCGACCTTGGGGAGCTCGCTCACGATACAAGGAATATGTCAAAAACATTAAATCATCGGTGAACAAGGCGCGACAAGCGATCGGCATCGGCTGCCTTACCGGTGGCATTGCTGAGCATTCTATATAGGTTGTGATTCCGCTGGGGGTGTTGCTCTTCAGGAGGGATATAATCTCCAAGTTCGTTCTTTGGACACTCGCACCAAAACCTGACATGCCGCTCGAGATGATGTAGGTCACTATACTCTGGGCAATCTACAAGCCATGCTGCTAACACTGATTTGCAACGCCTGAAGTTGCCATCTGCACAGACAACATTGTAATACCCGCTCTCAGCGCTGGGATTGTGTTTAAGGGTGAGAGGCTGGAGTACCCTCCGGAGTACTTCATTCAGTAACTCTCGGTTTGTTTGCTGCTGTTCATCCAGCTGCTTGTGAGGAATATTGCGGTTCTTGATGGGAATCAGCAGGAGAGCGACAATTACAACGCTGCCTATTTAGGGCATCAGGCGGATCTTCGAAGATCGATTGCCAATCGTCATATATACAGGCCGCTCTTTCTTGTCGCCAGCAAAATTTGAGAGATGTGTTCCATCAGACATAAAGATCAAGGGAACCAGTGTATCCCTCACTCTGAGCGTTGACTTAACGTCGATTAGCATGTGATTATCCTCGGGTATTTCTCCTCACCTGTGTCACCCACCACCAGTCGGCAGTGTGCATTGTGGTATAGAGGCATTTCGGTGGTGTATCGCTGTTAAAGCAACGATGAGGGGCGTAAATGAGATGCTCGCCGTAGCCTGGCTGCTGCGTCAACCATCTCATGCTTTTGATGATGTCTCGACTCCCGGATATGATAGGGCGTTCGTGATTGTCATTCCATCTCATATCCTCGTGAGTTTGTGGTTCCCACACCCCAAGAGCCTGATCATCTGGCATGTTAGCCACGACCTTCTGGACGCCCTCCCTGCTTTTGAAGCTTGGGAAATGCTGTGTTGTGTTTTCTTCCTCCAGCACATTGTCACAGTACGTCTGGATGCCGTTCTTCTTGATCCCACACTGGATATATTTGTACTCTTCACGTGTCGCTAATGGGTAGTAGGGATTGTTGTGGAGGTTTGTCTCAATGTAACCCTGAGCGTCGCGTTCCCATGGCTCAGCAATGTATTCGCTCAACGCAGCGCCAGCACCGGGGTATGTTTCCGTTCGCGGCGGAGGAGGTGGAGCTGGTTGAGACTCGAAGTCTGCGATGATTTGAACGTGTTTGAGGTAGGGACATGCGGCAAATTCTTTGACTGAATTTTTGTTAGCGTTGAATTCACGACACTGAGCGGGTTCAACGCATCGGGGCGCGCTGCCAATAGTCAGATTCTTCTTGCGTGCAACTTAAAGGTGTTCAGGATGGTGAAATTTGATATCTTTAAGTCGCCAGCTGTCAGAGGTGAACTTCTTTCGCCATGACAATTCGGGGCAACCGAAAGGGGTCTTCTCTGGCATTGTCGACGACACGTGAGAAGTGGAGTATACACTGTAGAAAGGGACGAAAGTTGGTGCTGGGCCTGGGCAGCCTGGTGGATGTAAGCTCACGATACTTTCAGCTAACTTGAGAGATTCATTAATCCTCAACACCATCACCAGGAGGTTCCTTACATGCGAGGAGTTGCAAGAACGCTGTATGCGGGATGTCCCATAATACTATAAATAAAATAACACCGATACAAAACCCATGAAGAACATCAACCCTGAGCGATTGAAAATCCTCGTGACGCGTGTAATAATCAATGGCTGAGCTCAATAGGTTAGAAGAAAGGAAACAAGCAGGACAAGAACACGACCCTGACCCGAATGCAACAACCATCGCCTTCAATGCAACGCGAACACTGGTTCACTTCTCGCCTAACAAGCCATCCGGCCTCGCCTGAGGGAGAGGGACATTGGGGAGAGGGACATTGGGGAGAGGGACATTGGGGAGAAGGACATTGGGGAGAGTATCGCCACCTGCCGATTCGCCATGCAGCTGCTGATCCACATCCACTTCCGAGGTGTTTCTGGCTGCCTCAGCTTCTCGCTGAGTTGGCACAGCTAGGCGAGGTTTTTGCGGTGTCACAAGCCCCAAAAACTCCAGCCCACCGACGGGATGAGTCTCCAGAGTTCGGGGTCGTCGGCGAGGCTCTGGGGTTTGTGGCCGTGGGGCAGGCTCCGGAGGTTGTGGCAGTCGGGCAGGCACCGGAGGTTGTGGCCGTGTGGTATGCTCGCGCATCTCCTCGACTTGCTCAGGTAACACGATTGGCTGATCGTCTACCATGGTATCCACATCGTCAGCCGATGTATTTACCATCTCCCCCCAGCCAATCGTCCGAGGTTCTTTGCCATAATTCTCATCCACATCCTGCTCCTCACCCTCATCCTCATCCTCCTCCTCCATCTCCTCTTCATCTTCCTCCTCTTCATCTTGCTCCTCTTCAACATCACTGTCCCTTTCCATATCCACATCGCCATCCAAATCAGCGCCGCACGGTGCGTCCACATCATCCTCCAGGCGCATATCCACATCGGCATCAAGTTCTGAGTCCTATTTGCCATCCGACTCCTCGGTAAGGTCGGTATCATCATCTGAGGCAATTGACACGTCAGGCGATGTTTCCAGCTCTGCATATACCCGCTCTAGTTAGCCCTCGGTGTCCTGGTCCGCCTTATACATTTCCTCCTGCAACTGCAAAGCAACGGCACGAGAGATATCATCTCCCCCTGGGGTTAGTTTAACAATACTTTTCCCTTTACCATTGCCCTTCCACTTCCTCTTCCCTTACTGAATCGCCTTCCCCATCCCATTCCGATTCCCCGTGCCATCGGTTGTTCCATTCCATTCCCCGGTCCCTTTCTCACCGCCCTGCATGTCCTCCTCACCCTCGCCGTCGTCATTGTCATTGCCATCGCCAGGATGGCTCCTTCCACCACTCGGCGCTGCGTGATCCGCCCAGTTTTCATCATCATCATCATTGTCGATTATCTGATCCCAATTCAGAGATCTAATTGCCAGGAAGTAGCCTGGCTTGTACTGCCAGCAGCTTGGCGGCTCAATCTTTGCCCTGGCATCATCGCTACCATACCAAGAGAAACGCTCACTGGTGTATTTAACCTTCCACAACCTCGTTGTCTGCGGATGGGAGCGATCGAGTTGATCTCTGAAGGCACGGAGGTTGTCCGACATCCAAATGTTCGTTTGGTCGCGGGTTGTATCACACATTTGCCCCATATATGAGCGGAAGGCAACCCACCACTCCCGAAAAGGCGAACTCCTGCTCCTGCGGTGCGGCCACCTCAGCTTGAATTGTGAAAAGTGGTGAGTCATGACTGGATCAAGAATGATTATATCTTAAAAGAGGTCCCGTGCCCTCTCAACCTGGACGCCGCAACATTGAATATGCGTAAGAGTCCATGGATGTGTGCCGAGAGGAATCCCTGTATACCATCCCGATCCAACAACAGCCATCGATTTATGACCGATGTCGGCATCTTTGTCCTAGCCTTCCCCTGTCCTTTGCGGCTGCCCTTTGGTGCCATCGCTGTAAGTCGAAAATGAATCTACATCCAAAGCGTTAGCATTATGATACAGTTGCATCTAGCTGAAGGAAGCCCAGCGGGAACGTACAAAGTTGTGTAGGTTATCGGGTGTGTTTCGGAACGAGAGGAGTTGTTTTATGCGAGTCACGTGATGTCAAAATAGTGCAGGATGCTGGCGGTGTGTTAAATACGGGAGGAAAAGAGAATGAAGGTGTAGGCGGGAAGAAGGGATATATATACTCGAGTCCCTGTGATTTCTTGGTTCAACTTGTGAGATATGACAATTTTGATTGTTATCCTGCGTTTTGTTGGGAAATGAACGCAAAACGGCCCGGCCTTCATCTTGCAGAACCAGACGGCACATCATGAATGCGAAGCCTCGAGAAGAGATTTAGTACTCGCGGTGAGGATAGTTTACAATGCCGGAGGTTGCTTTTGCATCTCACACCACTTCCACCGCTCCGACCTCATGCATCTCGGAGTACACTGCATCGTTCTCAGCTTGCCCTAACTGTGCAACGATCCAACTCAGCTACCATCACACCTAGCAGTGGAAGACGCACACGCAACTGATGTCATAGAATAGAGAATACGTCATTGTTCGCTTTGCGATGCTTTTAGCTCTGCCAAAGGGGGAAATCCGCCGGTAAGCTGAAGATATACACAATCGATGGCTCGAAGTGTTGTGGCAAGAACGAGTGCAATACTATGATAACTTCCCCAAGACGGCATAAACACCCTTCAAGCGGTGCAAATAGACCTTCAGACGTTGCTGTAACTGTGAATATCAATGCTGGGTGTAATCTGAGTTTAATCTGTTGGCAGTTTACCCTATAATTGAATGGATTTCAAGGGATCTCGTCCCCGAGTAGTGTCACGGTTTAGAGTTTAGCGTTATCTAAACTGCGCCTCCCTTTCTTGTTGAATCTCTCCCTGGTCGTTCAAATAGAAGTCTACCCCTCCTGCTGTTGCATATGCATACAGAGGAAATTATTTCTGCATTTTTAATGTCGAACATCTCTATCGGACTATACCTTCCCAACGCTCTCACCCTGACAGGACTCCGGTCATACGAACTTTTTGAAGAGTTGATAATCGTCAGAATCAACAAAAGCGTGGGCCTTCGGGGAATACTCCACTTCCCCGTGCTAAGCGACGCGTGCCTGGACCGGCTGGCGAGAGGGATTCCTCTCAAGGAGGGTGTTCCTTAGCCTATTCAATCCAAGCTGAGAACTCCACCCCCTCATCTGCGCGGAACAATTGTCCCGTTGCAGATATCACTCATTTCATGGCTTCCACCACGTCCACTACACAGCGAAGGTCGATAAATACTCCAACAGCCATGCCGGGTACAAGCAGTCGTAGCACACCAGCACCGAGAGGAACATAACAGACAGGCCACACGCATCGCGTTGTATCGAGCCCCACATCCGGCATTGCTAGCACTCCCACTCCTCTCAGCGCTCTTGACCACCTGCCTACCCGCATCACTAGTGCCGAAGCCCATGCGATTATTACAAATCCACTGCAAACGCGAAATACAGAAAGCAATCAGAGACAGAGGCAGTGGCAATTGCAACCGCAGGCGGTGTCTACACCTCAATCAGTGGTCTCCGGCTGTTGCAGCATCCATCGATTTGGTCACTCAGACATGACACATCTTTTATTTGCAATGGGAAGACTGCTGGAGCTCTACATGTGGAACAGATGGCCGTTTATGAGTGCAAGCGACTTGGAGATGGCAAGTTATGCAAGGCGATGCGTTGCGAAAGCATTAGCTGAAGGCCCACACTGGCAGATAATAGAGAAATACTGGAACACCGCTATGCACCTAAACAACATTTGGTCCATAGCATTTGAGGCGCGCACAAAGGAGATCTTGAAAGAGGTATGCTGAAGCAACGGCCCACGTTGGATAGTACACAGTCAAACTGGTACCAGGTTCCAGCACAAGTCGATAAGGTTAAATCCCATTTTATTCATTCAGAAACGGACAGCATAGCAGAGCTTTATGATCTCCACAGCTTTGAATCCACCGCGGAGCGTTTGGAATTCATTCATTCCCTTCTGGCAGACAATAAGTATCTTTTCCTGTAGCAGAGCGTGCGGAAGGCGGTGTACGCGGTCCAAATCCAACGCAGAGAGAGTCGAAAGCTGCTAACGAATGGGCAGCGTCCACTTTACTGGATGGCGGAAGCATACTCGGGGTTTATCTACATCAAATTTTATCATCCGGCCAATAACCGCGGTAAGTATGCTGATGGATTTTATAATTCCATGATTGACGACGAGGGCGGTCATATACCCTCGCCACTGATCGTGTTTACCTGCACCGTGTTGTGCCAAGTGATGGCAACGTGTCTAATTCCCTGGATCGGTTCCGGACCGTTGCAACGGGTTTTCACCAAAAACCCGGCATTTCAAATAAACAATTTTGGCTCGAACTAAGTATATGAGTTCTGATCGTACCGTGACATGATCAGTACGTAGATTGTGCAGTTTTAGCCCCTCTTTCACCTCCCGCTGTCACATTTGCGATCGGACCAATATTCGTTGAGTCGCTATCGAAAACCCGCACTTTTCGGCCGAAATATCACCTTCTTTCACAGCGATTCAACGAAAATTGCTCCAATCGCAAATCGGACAGTGGGAGGCGAATGAGGGGCTAATACTGCACAATCGACGTACTGATCATGTCACGATACGATCAGAACTCAGATACTTAATTTGAGCAAAAGTTGAAGGAACAGTAATATGGAACCGCGGTCCAGTTCCAACCCGTCCCCGAACCCGGTGGGTACCCCTGTTTTCCGGGTAACAACCAGGACTGGACCATCCGGTCCAGTTCCAAACCTGGACCGCAGCTGGGTAACCCGGAACCATGCTAACAGTAGTTGTGCCCTGCTCCCGTGGAGTTGTACAAGAACAATGGTGTGCATCCGAAAGCGTCCAAGTCAAAGCTGAAAGCAGACAGATCTGATCGCACAAACTACTTCAACTACAAGAATGACAGTGGTAAGAACGCCTCCCGCTGTGCTGCAACGGATGACAAGTTGTTAACCTCGCCTGGTGTTGCAGACACGTATACAGTCTTGATGAATACCTGGAACACACTACCGGAGAGCTACCAACAGAGGGTGAATAGAATCACTCTTCTGACAGTCATGCGTCAGATCCAACATGCGGAAATCCCAACACCTGCCGAGGTCATCAGCAAGGTAGCAGCGCATTTTGACAGTGCTATTTTTTTTGACTATTTCACCTCCGCAGTAGCGCTTGAGGAGCCTGAGATCGCAAGCACCAACTGAAACATCCCGATAGACAACCATTGCATGGAAGACAAACTGCATTTCGGGATGCCAGGTGGCAGCGGGGATTACAAAGATGAAGGTGACGAATGCGATCTGCGCAAAGCCATCCCCATCGCCAGCCGTCGACGACAGCCCGCGACTGACGTCGAGAGGTTTGACCTGGAAACCAGTGATGTCGATGGGTATGAAGGCAACAATGGCGATAATGCGGATGGGGATGAGGAGGAAGAAGCATCGCTAGCCGATGATGCATCAACGCAGAATGTGTAGGTCTCAGGGCATAGTACTAGAGAGTGTGAAGATTGGACAGGGCGATGATGCGGATGCGGATGAGGAGGACGAAGCATCGCTAGCCGATGATGGATCAACGCAGAATGTTGAGGACTGCGGGCATAGTACTAGAGAGTTTGAAGATTGGACAGTATATTTCAGACCTGTAAAATACGATAATGGGGAAGTAAATGCAACACTTTGCGATGTATCCGAAGCGAAGACTGCATTGTAATAAGTGACATCATGTCAAATCTAAACATATATGGGGAGATTGCGGCATCTAATATATAGCAAAATGATGAAAGGTAAAATGTGGAACTCGGCCGGAGACAGGCATATACATCGCCAGGCGTTGTGTAAACTGCCTCAGCATAACTGCAGCCCCTGCGAGAAGTGTAACACACGTGTCATTCTGATCATGCGTATACGTCACCACAAAGTAACGGAGGGATATATGGAATGCCACCCGTCGCCTGGGGGACGGGTAGAGTGTAATTCTCCGTCAGAGGGTACGAGGTTGCGTCAGAGCAGTCAAAGCAGTCCGGGACACCCGGGTGTTTCAGACTCAAACTAGAGTCGTTGCTGATGTCGCATGAAGTGTTTTCGGCTGAAGCCGATGAACCTTGCCAAGAGGATACAACAAGGCTGGAGTGAAGCGGCCGACAACTTCCGTGAGAGGGATAAGATATACGGGATGACCAATTGAAGGTTCCGGTTGTCGTTCATCGTCAAACGTCAGATGATGCAGTGTCATCACCGCCAAAGGCATTTGGTCAGCCTATGGAGACTTTTGATAGCGTCCCCAGAAAATTGCAAATGCGACAAGTGACTTCTCGTCCAGGGAGTAGTCATATGAGGCAAGGGTCGTGGAAACCGCAGACACACGAATGCATTCCGTCCCCCATACCCGCCCCAATGCCCGACTGGTCACTGATTCAGACATCAAAGCATGTTGAACCTGTACGCTTAATCCCCTGAATATCGCATCCCAAGGGAATGACTATATACAAATTCGATTCGGACGAAGACATGGTGATGGCTCCTGCATCCCTGATGGAATCAAAAGGCAAATTGCTATTTTTGACGATGCATCAGTTTGAAATGCAATTCCTGCACCTATTTTGCTACGTGTTAGCTTCTACTTGATTTGAGTAACCAAATTATGACACATGATAATTCGTCTATGCATGTGCAAGGGTCGGATAGGCTATGCCAATGTTATAGGCTTCAACTCTCATTGACTGACGACCAATGAACCTGATATCGTCCTGCCCGTTACTTTTAAGTGAGATAATTAAAACTAAACTACAGAGGAAATTCACTAACAAAATATAAGTCAGTAATGTCATACCAGTCACAGATGCAGCGGTCAAAGCACAACGCAAAGCTGAATGAATGACGACCGTCATGCTGCATACGATCATGCATCCTGCTTTATAACTCTGTTCACAGACCTGGTGCTCATGGTCACGATGTTGAAATCTTCTTCTGGTAAGTCGTGGAAATCGCAGAGAATGAGCTGGATGAGGATTGGTCAGGAAGTAGCGCTATACATAATCAAAACTAGTGTACAGATTTATATGCGGATAATTGCCGGCCGAAAGCGCTCAAACATGATACGTTAACCTCATTAATCACTCCGATAACGTGTCTAGTGGGGATCAGAAATTGAGTGGTATGGAAGCTTTTGGATGCAAATGATTATACATAGAAACAATTTATTGGCTGCCAATAACGACTATATGCATTGTTACATACAATTGTTGAGCATCAGCTGACTGTTGGTATGTCATCGAGTTGAGCATCAACAGAGCGTCAACGATGTTTGGTATTACATTTTCGGCAAACAAACGGTAGCATAGTCACATCCTTCCAAAGTGATTGTATTCGTAGTTTAAATAGATAAAAAGGAGAATGTCACGCTCGTTCAGCCAGCTTGGACATGAGTGTCTACAATGCCTCAACAATTTTTGAGTTTGTGAGTCTGATAATCAAAAAAAGAAATGGTCGCTGCGACACATAATTAAAGTATTTGCCGCCTTTCAGGCCTCAAAATGGTAGCGTCGACATTTCTACTATCGCCTGAAAATGTGCGTCAACGGTGCATCAACAATTTTTGTCCTTGCATCTTGGATAAGCAATCAGCTGTGCGACAATATTGAGCAGTAATCGCAGTGTTGGCCACCATTATGAGTACAAATGCGAGCGACGATAACGCGGCCACCTCCTAAAGATGAGCCACAACCGAGTGTGCATAATTTTTGGTCTTGCATGATGGACAAACAAAGCGCTGTGCATTGGGGTTAACCCATACTCAATTCATCGGCCACCTGAATGGGTAAAAATGCTACTGAGAACATCGCCACCACCTCCTGATAATGAGAGTCAACGTAGCGTCAACGATTTTGGAATTTGTATCTTGGACAATCTAAGGGCTACGGAAAGGCGTTAACCCATAAACATCTCGTCGGCTGCCTGTATTGTCAAAGATGATAGTCACGATATTGCTACCACCTGCGAAAGATGATCGTCAACGGAGCGTCAACAATTTCTTGTCTTGCATTATGGACACTCGAAGCGCTGGGCATCGCCATGGACCCATAATCAATGAATCGGCCGCCTGTATGGGCCAAAATGCTAGTGACGATATCGCTACCACCTCCTAAAAAGGATCGTCAACGGAGCATCAACGATGTTTTGTCATACATCTTGGATAATCTACGTGCTATGGAATGACTTTATCCAATAATCAACTTATCAGCTGCCTGTATGGGCGAAAATGTTACAGATGATAACGCATCCGCCTCCTACAATTGAGCGCCCACCAAGCATCAACGATTTTTGTGGGAGCTCAGAAAGCTACACAGCAATGTACTGCATCGCATTGTTACTGAATTGAGTCTTATGCGGTCAGTCTTTTCAATATGTCCTTGTATACAACTTCACCAATACGCATGCAATGTCTCACAGATCTGATTTTTTTGCTTCAGCCGGTAGTAGAGGAAATATTCAGGAACCCGCAGTCTGCTTTACTTTACAATGACTTTCGTCAGTCTTCAAGTCTGATTACCCAGCTTTTCAATTCCTGCCACCATGTCGGATTCAAAACCTTTGAACACCTCATTGCTCGAGGTTAAAATCTCTTCCAAAAATGCACGTATCTTCATTCCTGATTTGAGCGACCTTACTTTTCAAATCATTGTCGATGCTTGGTGGGCATCAATGAATGTGGGCTCGAAGCGGCCTGTTGGTTGGAATACTTCTAGACATGCGCCTTCGTGGCAATTCTATTTGCACTGCTGATTCGAGGACACCAGCAGCTGTGGCATCATAGGTATTGTGGGTCATCAAGTTCTTCGCCATCCATCAGAGCATGGGACCAGGTCAATGTGGAAACACTTGGTGGCAAAACCTCACATCGCAAAGTTAGACGAATTAACAGAGTCAGAGGTCATTGAATTGACTTGTTCGACGGTTGATGAAACAGCTTTTGCCATCCTCAAGAGGCAAGGAAGTTGAGGAATCACAATAGTAAGTTCACAGAGGAAGATCGTATTTGACATCCAGGTTGATTCCTTTTGACCAAGATGACAGCCAAGTTGCAGCTAAGGACTTTGAAAATTCTGAATATCACCAAGACATGGGGAATCGCTATATCATGCTAGGATTTGTGTTGGTCTATACTGCATGGAACGGGTTACGGTATATCAAATCTGGCGCTACTCAGGTCATATAAGGCTTTACGCGATGATCTAGTGCTGCCGTCTGCTACGACCCTTAGCAACATTTGCCTGAGGGAATATGCACTGACCGTGGATGCAATGAAGCAGCAATTGCCATCACGAAGTGAAGTTAATTTAGCTTTGGACGAATGGACATCGCCGAATACAGTCGCCATAACCTCGGACATTGCTTACTATGTGGATCGAAATTTGGTGTTGAGTGAAATTCAACTTGCTTTCGATGAGTTTGATAGCCTGTTCTTTTCCCATTTCAAAAGCTAATTATGGATAGTAGGTCAAGGGCCAACATACTGGTACTAGGCTAACCATACATTCGATGGACGTGCTTGATCGTTTTGAGCTTACCGACGGCCACTTGTTTGGTATTACGACGGATAATGACTCCTCACATTACTTGATGACACACGAACTGCTATCAACACGAGAGGCCTCTTCAATTGAGTGGCCTGCTGTGAGGAACCACATATGAATGCATAGCGCATATCATACAGGTTGCTTTAGGTGCGTTCATGAGCAGTCTCGGTGTAAAAGTCCCCACCAATCCTTGGGAATCCCATAAGCGCGATCAGCAATTTGGGGAGAACATAAGCATTTACATTTGGAAGAGTAAAAGACTTCGAAAAGAGGGTAACGCTAGAATCAATATGGCATCGGCCATGAAACCAGGTTTAGCAAAGATAATTGGGAAAGGACGTATTTCATGATATTTCGAAAGTACTGAAATGTACCTGCATATAGCAGAGAATGCTTGCTGTATCGATTCCACTGCCACCTGTTCGTCGAAACAAGGTCATCGACTATCGGGAAGCCGAATATAGCGTCACGGTACTACCGATGATTGATGTGAAGACACGTTGGACCTCTACACAGCTGTTGCTTGAGTGCGTCAACTGATTACGGGAATTCACACGCAAGTGGCTACAACATCGAAGATACACTGAATACGGGCCACCTTTCCCAACTCAAGATGAGTGGACCATTGTGAAGTATGTCATGGCAGTATTGAGGCCATTTCAATATTGGACCCTTTGGATGTCGCAGAGGCATACAGTCACATTGCATCGTGTCATCGCTGTGTAAAATGTCATGTTCGATCATATGGACGGCGTGATGCAACCGTTGTCTATGAAAAAGACTCCATGGAAGGAAGACTTGTTCTTTGGTGTGAAGTCAGCTTGAGAGAAGCTGTCCAAATACTACGTTGGAGTCTCCGCGACGACGTGCATGTGTCTTATCTCCGCACATATCATCGATTCGTTTCCTGAAGTTCCGATCGTTTAGCAAGTGGGAGAAGGGAATGGATATTAACCCTGAGCACAAGATATCGTATACTACCAAATACCAAGAGGCCATTCTGAATTATGTGGAGAAGTAACATCAGCAACTACTCTACTTTCCGTCAGGAACACCAGGGTGTTCCGGACGGCTCTGACGGAACCTCGTACCCTCTGACAGAGAATTAAATGCTACCTGTCACCCAGGTGACGGGTCGCGTTGCATACCTACTCCTTTACATTGTGGTGATGTTTACGCACCATCAGAAGGACACATGTGTTACACTCTTCACAGGGGCTGCAGTTATGCTCAAGCCGTTTACACAACGCCTGGCAATGTTAAATCATAGCTACTACCTATCGTTCAACAATTTTCAAAACTTATGCATTCAGTTTCTATTCTCATCTATGTATCTATGTATCTATATAGCTACATATCGTATATCTGGACTGGCAGAACGCGGTGATTGTCAGCAATTGGAGGTGCGCCTGAAGATGACGATCGATTGAGCTCAGAGATACACACTGACGCCGTGATGGAGCGAGTTTGGAGATGCAATTGGAGACCGAGTTTGAGTGAACCCAGAGATGGACTTAAAGGCCGAGAGCGAGTGAACTCAGAGATGCACTTGGAGGCTGTGATAGAGGGAGTGTGGAGATGCACTTTGAGGCCGTGATCAAGCGAGTTTGGAGTTGCACTTTTAGGCCGTGATAGATCGAGTTTGGAGCTACACTTTGAGGCCGCGATCAATCAAGAGAGTTTGGAGATACAGTTGGAGGCGGTGATCGAGCAAGATCGGATGAGTACTTCGAGGAGGTCGATGGACGGCGCGCCTGGACTCAATTCATCAGTTATTTAACTCACAACCGTGGGAATGTTACAAGGTGACTGTACTATTGAAGCACTTCTGGAGACCTGGCTGGTGCCGGTCGATCGGTAGGGAGGTACGGCGGAAGCTGAAGCTACATTCAGGGGTCAACTCGGAATCATGAGAATGAAGGGATGACAGAGAATCTTAGGTGTATGCTGTACTCCGTGTATGCTGCAATTAGTGTTAAGTCATGATCATGGCATGGAGAGATAGAGCGGGATTACTTAACTTTGTGTTCTTGCGATGATGGTCGAGTTGTGGACGAGAAAGAGAGGGATGGGGGATGACGATGAGAACGATATGGAGAATATGAGCGGCTATGTGAAATCAGGAGTACGACTTGCCTGATCGGGTTTGGAAGACCTCGTATCGATATTATTACCCACCGGTTCGGGTCTCGTACGAGCCATATCGCGGATGGTTATTTGACCCGCACACGAAATTCTCTAAGTCCCAGTTCCTCATGATGATTTCCCCCATCTCCTCTTATCTCTCTCTTTCATGTGCTCAACTCAACCATCACCTAAGAACATGAAGTTCAGTCATCCCTGTCTATCTCTCCATGCAATGATCCTGAGTTAACGCCAAGTACTGCATACACCGAGTACTGCATACACCGAGTACTGCATACACCGAGTACTACATACACGGAGTACTGCATCATCCCAATATTGACTGTCTCCCGCCGCCAGCCAGCTCTCATCTCTCGGCGGACCTTATTGTACTCCACTCTCTACATTCCCACCATTACGAGTTAACCAAGGAATAGAGTCTCAGCTGCCGTCGCACCTCCCTCCCGATCTACCGCCTCCAAATTGACCAAGCTCAAGTGCTCCTCCAATCTCGCTCGATCGCGGCCTGCAAGTGCATCTCCAAACTCTATCGATCACGTCCTAAAAGTGCATCTCCAAACTCTCTTGATCCCGTCCTAAAAGTGCATCTCCAAACTGGCTCGAGCACGGCGACAAAGTGCATCTTCAAACTGGCTCAATCACGGCCTCCAAGTGCATCTCCAAAATCACTCAATCACGGCCGCAAAGTGCATCTCTCAATTCACTCGATCATGGACTACAAGTACATCGTTAATGAGCGCCGGCCTGTGGACGGAGATACGGGGGTTAAGGTGGTGGACTGAGCGACGGGGAGTACATATTCGGGAGACCCCGGTGTAGATAGACATCATCTCATGTTCATCTGATCTGGATCCACACAATTGCGTGGATTCTCACGGCCGGGTAGTATCATATCTTCCCACTTTCTTCCTAGGCTCCTGCAGCTAGAACCTCCGATTACGCCCGACTACCATCTGTGGCCAGATTGACCGTATGTATATATATAGTGGTACTTAAATAATACATGCTATATTATGAGGCAGCGAATCTTGTGACTGTAACAAAGATGAATATGATATACGAACTGCCTTGTGCTTATGGAACCCTGGATGTGTCTTCGGGACCGATTGACATTTTGCTGATATTCTCAATGAACACATTCCGAGGTATAGTCACAGGTGGCCGCAACACCACACTGTTCATTTACCATAAGATACCGACAGAGCGAGAAGAAACCGCGAAACCGCAATCGCAGGAAACTATGCACCACGACTCGTTATATTAACACTTGGCGCGGAGTAGTCTGCCACTGGAGTGTCTCTGCCGGCCCTGAGGGAGCGTGTCCACTCTGACAGAGCCATTCTGCCCGGATGGAAATGTTTTTTGCTGATGAATACTGTGCCAACCATCGAAGTGTGGCGGTAAGTTAACACGAAAGTGTACTGAGCAGCAATCGAATCCCCTCGGCAACAGCTTCAGGATTATGTCAATCATCTTTTGATCCATATGATTTGTCCAGGGCTGATGAAGAATACTTTACACCTCACAAAGTGGCTGAGATAACACCTGGATGAAGGGATCATGCAGCATGTCTATTGACCGCGGCCAGGCTCTATTCCAATTTGCCGCCTGAAGAGCCCAAGAACTGGGAGCAAATTAATCCAAATCTCAATGATAACCTCTCTGACTCAATGGAGATCGGCAGTATAATTTGGTTGCTGGATATCACCGACTGGTGGCGCCTCCAGGAGTTCACGCACTGGACGTACGCCGATCTTTGTTATGTGGCGCGCGTCATATTCTCTATCATACCACATCGTTTCGGAGTGGAGATCAGTGGTTCCCTTGGGCGAGATGTTATTGGCTGGAGGCAGTCCAAAACGACAGGCGAGACCCTTCGCGAAGATGATGAAGTCATGGTAATGCAGTTTGCTCGAGCCAATACTGGGATTTTGCCAGGCGCTGACCCAGAATTGGATACAACGAACACAGAAAACGACTCGGAAATGAAGAAAGAGGCGGAGGAAATGGAACTGCACAGAATGGCCAAGGTTCACAACTTTCTGGAGATGTGGCAGGGCAGCCAAAATGTGGGTGATACCCAGAAGGAATCTCGCACTCAAAACAGGTAGATGACCGCGGTGGTATACATTCCCGGCAGGGAACAGATTGTCAACCAATCGTGGTCCCTCAGCCAACATGATGGAGCAGCGGCATTCAAATTGTCAGAATAATCTCTTTTCCCACCACCTTTGTCTGCAAAGGACCTCCCTGGAGGACGAACTCCAATGTTCAATGTAGGCCGAATCCGACAAATCAAATGTCATCCAGTCACAATTGATGATGATAGCGCACCTGATAGCATTACGGACACTGAAGATTGCCTTAACTGGAATGGGGACTTAGATCATCCAAATGACAGCGAAGACGATTCCACGGCAGTCTTTGAATTCAATATAGAGCAAGACAATATCATCGAGGATCTGTGATGCCCCGAGCTGTGGGATGTGAGCGCTGCGCCAAATGTTTCCGGATTGATTCGGCCTACACAGAAGTTACAGAGACAGGCTGAACAGGTTTTGATGACGGTCAATGCAATCGAAACGAGGAGGAATAAGGGAGCAAAGAAAATGTAGGGCAGAATGCGTCAATATTTCACCGGCTTCTTTATTTATCTTGAAACAGAGTTTTAGTTGGAGATATATAATGGGCGAATGTTGAGCAGTAGCTTGTGAATACTGGTTGATAAACAGATCTGTAGCTGGCGCAATGAAGCTTTTGACAAGATACATCAATTTTAATCCTGTGAGAGCAGACAGTGCAGCAATGTTACTGCACTCGGCTTTGCCCTAGTGCCAAGTCTCAATCTGTGCAACAGACTACCAAGATGTTCAATTCATGATGAAAACTAGTATCAATGGCAGCAGATGTTGAATGCACAATAAATTAAAATCAGCGTCAACAGAGCGTCAATGATTTGTGGTTTGGTAAGTACGGTAATTACACAGTGATTTGGTTGCTGTTATGCCTAACCAATGCGTTGGCATATTTTATAGGCAAAAGTGACAGCAACACGGTCACCGCCCCATTCTGAAAATGATCGTCAACGGAGCTTCAACGATTTATGGTTTTGAAAGTACGGAGATTACATGGTGATTTGGTCGCTGTTATGCATACCCAATGTATTGGTAGCCTGTATAGGCAAAACAGGCAGCGACACTGACACCGCCCCATTCTGAGAATGAGCCTCTATGGTGCATCAGAGAGGGGTGGTGATGTAAATACGCCGATTGCACAGAGATTTGGTCACTGTTATGCATAACCGATGCATTGGCAGCATTCATAGGCAAAAGAGACAGCCACACAGTCACCACCCCATTCTGAGAATGAGCGTCAACGGAGCATCAACGTTTTGTGGTTTTGCGAGTACGGTCATTGCACTGTGATTTGGTCACTGTAATGCCTAACCGATGTATTGCCAGCTTTTATATGCAGAGAGGACAGCAACACGGTCACCGCCTGATTCTGAGAATGTGGATCGACGGAGCGTTAACGATTTTTCGCTTGGCTTCCTGGATAATTTATGTTACCGTTGGTTGCAGACATCCAGTTATCGGATATTGGCCGCTTTGAATGGGACAAACTACAGCGAGATCCTCGCTGCCGCATCCTGAGAATGAGCGTCAACTGAGTGTCAACAAAGGTTAGCTTCGCATCTTGGGTAATTTATGTTCCAATTGGTTGCAGACATCCAGGAATCAAATATTGGCAGCCTTTGCTGGCAAAAACAACAGCAACATGCTTGCTGCCGCATCCTGAAAATGAGCGTCAATGGAGTGTCAACGATTTTAGTTGTTGCATATTTGGTACACAAGGCATCGCGCTGATCTTCGCGTTCATACCGGAATTATACCCTGCCCTGACAGGCAAAAATGCAATGTATCAAAGGTAAAACGCCGATTCCTAATTAATCGATATTGCAAGCTGCAAAGCATCCAAAAACATATCCTTGGTTGTTGGAAACGGGATTTTGATAAGATACTACTAACATACTCTAAAAACTGGAGCCTTAATTGAATCTATGGATGGACCCGCTGGGCGACCTGCTGACAACCCGCCCAATTCAGATTGGTTGGGAGTTTGGCATCGAACCGCTCCCAAGTCGACGGTTCGCGATTATAGACAATCCTGGCTGCCAATCTGCGAAGGGTTCGGTTTGGGCCCGCACCCGGACCCTAAGTGAAGTTCCGGAACTGTTGCTACCACTAGGAACTGGGTAGCTATATTTATTCATTGATACATAGATACCAAGCTGAGAATACAATCTCAAGACGAGTGTCACAAATGATTCAACGATTGGCAGTAGCAATAATTTCCCGCAGAACAAGCAGTGTTCCCAAACTGGATGTTCTTTTTCCCAGACTCATCAACCGTGACTTGAGGTGCTGCAAGGGTTTTTGTGAACACATTCGTGGATGTTGTCTTCACTCCCCAATATGTCGCTGGAACTGTCAAGTGCTCCACGGCTAGCTATCAGACCTTTTGCATCGAGACAGGGTTTTAGGCAGCTATTCCAACGGCCCCTGAAAGCCACTGCATCTGTCCAGTGAACTATGGAATGAGACCGCCTCGAGATTCTGGTCTGACAACTCCCAGTGTCTGCTCATGACAAAAAGCGATTTTGCTGATATACCACTGGCGGTACAGATACCCTGCACATTTTCAGGCTGCTGTTGTAGCACCAATTGGTTGTGAGAGAGATTAAATCAAGCTGAGACATATGCATTTCAATGTTTCATGGGATGTTCTTCGCTTATTGAATGCTGACATGTCATCACAGTGAGGCTCCGCACAAATATGATTGGATGATGGATTGGTAGGCACATTGTCAATTACAGCTAATGACTTGAGACGAGTCCATGGCCAGATCACTGCACATATTTAACAATGACGATCAGTGTGTCAGTTCATGAGCCCTAATGTACCTCACCTAAAACACTATGACATTATACTATCCCGGTATGCATTTGGAATCCCCTATATACCGTGCAATCTACCTTTCCATTGCAAATGTCCTTTCCTTCTGTAATGAACTGTGTTCAACCCCACTGGTTGGTGCAGGTATCTAACACCTAGACTAATAATACTCTTGGCCATTTAGGCTTGTACTATGCTCCATTACTACACCTCCATCAATTTGGCAGCGATATGCATCAGCCGAATTCCACATCTCCTAACATCAACATCTTAGGGAACTAATCACAACTATATCTGAACATGAGCGATGTGCATCATCCAACTTCACCTTCGACCATATGTTACTTATGATTTCACGTCATATCCATACATTGAAATATTGTTTTGAACAATCACTAGAATACTGCTATCTGCTGCTTATATACTAAGGACATCTTTTGTGTGGGTAAAGAAATTAATCATATCAACAAAGCCAAGAGTGCGGATTGACTTCACTCTGTATAAGATATGTAAACTGGTTGAGATTGTAACTATACAATAAGCACAAAAACTACTGCAAGTCAACTACAGTGGTGTGTACTATCATACAGATAATATTAGAGACAAAACCAAACTACTCAATACTGCTAAGTGATAAAATTTCACTGCATGTAGAGTGGTTGTATACTGTCATTCTGACAAGCCAGAAGAACCACTGATGTTTGTGGAAATAGTTGTGCACTAAAGATATCTCCTCTTTGAAAACAATCAAATCTCATGAATACCAGCATTGGTCTGACAGCTATTGCAACAACTGCAACCTCTGGCCCTCTGCATACAGTGTATCATAAGTAGTTACAATTGGGTCTCTACTGTTACAACCATTATTATTACCATTACCATTGCATCTAAACTTAATCAGGGGAATTACTTCACACACCTCAAAGCAATATGATCCCCAATCCATTATTACTAGATAATCAGTATAATAGCAGTGTTTACATCAATTCTACTGCATAATATCTTAATCAAAGTCAACTATGTTTAATAATACCAAGTCAAGTACATTGACTCACTGATACTCTACATTCAGCATATATTGTGGATAACATGATAGGTTACAATGTACAGCTAGCAATTATGTTCATTATCAGAATCATTTTTGGACTAGCTTATTCACCTTGAGCAAAGCTCACCACTTTTTGCCAACTAGTGTGTGTGGTTTCAACACAAGGCTATGATGTCACTTATTCAGACAAAGTAATCTGATTCCCTGTCACTGGGCTGAATATCAATTATATCTGTATCACCCTACCACTTTGCTATAGGGTAAGCCTGTAACAGTGACATACAACCCAACGCAGGGTAAGTGTGAACCTAGATAGATCACTCCTACACTACATAGATCTGTACCCAATATTGTATACCGACATATGAACTCAAGTGTACCAATGTATGAAAATAGATTGTATCTCATTCCAAAAAGGAAGTCTAATGAGTTTATATGCCAGTTGTATAGCGAGGTGTTCAGTATAGATCTAAGTATGATAATTGCAACCAATATACCCTAGCACTGATACTTCCTTAGTTCGCATGCTCCCATTGCAATGCCAAAGACAATCTGTTACTATTGTTCACTTAACTGAAATACTTTCAATTCCTGACTCAGTATTTCAATCTTGGGATGCCTGTTTCCATTTTGTGCAGCACTCTATATATGTTTGACAGTCCTTTATCAACCACAACTTGTATCAGTGGACTAAGTATATTATATTCCACCTGTATTTCAATAACTTCTTTATGCTATGGCAACTGACAGAGGCCATTTTCATACACAACATCAAACTACAGATATTAGATTCTGATGGTGCCATGGCAATCAGTGGTATGTAACCGCCCATGATCAAGGCTTCTGCAAGTGGCACGTAACCACTCCAGCATCTAGTAGTATCTACATGATTGAGTTGGCCCACCACCAGTGTCTAATCTTTTCTGATAATGTTTTCACTGTACTATATAACAGTACTGACATGCTGTGATTTGACCAGAACTACTTCCGGCAAATGGAAATCAGTTTTGAAGATACAGGGCAATTACTAAGTCACTGCAGTCGACCACACAAGTTCTTCTACGTATTTCCCGATGCTTCCAGGCCCCCCTCGAGCCATTCACACTGCTCTCAGTCTCAGCAAGAATATTGTCAGGCGCTCTTGAAAACACCTGCAGTTATGGAGTTGCATTCGGAATGTTTGGGTATTGCACTTATGCAACAATCGGATGTTGAAGCAGCTGTGACCTCTGCCCAGGTTGAGTGGAGATATCCATAGCAGTGGAGACTTCTGCACCGCTCTGCAGGAGACTTGGTGACATATTCTTACTGCAGTCATTCTTTGGGTTCCATAACCACAATGGATTTCCTCAGTCATATTTGTCTTTATTACAATCTCAAGATTCACTATATTAGAATCTCACATGTATTGTCAATCTAAGTTTCAGAATATATGTACATACAGTTTATCTGGCTGCAGACAGTAGTCATGGATATTTGGAAGAGTATCTGGAGACATACACTGAATGAACTTGGAGATCCACTTCCAGGGTGTGAAAGTGTGGACTGGGAGATCTATTTGGAGGCTGTGATTGAGTAAGTTTGAAGATGTACTTCAAAGCAGAGATCAAGTTGAACTGCCAGATTCAATGGCAGGCCGAACGCCAGCGAGTTTGGGAATGCACATGGTGGACAACATATGCAGACTTCGAAGATGCCCTTGGAAGCCGTAATCAATCAAGTATGGTCATGCACTTGCCGGTGGTGATAGAACATATCTGGAGATGCACTTCGAGGCAGAGATCAAGCTGAGCTCACAGATTCACTGGGATCCGATAATTGAGTGACCGTGGAGCTACCCTTGGAGGATGAAATTGAGTGAATGCAGAGATGCACTTGGAGACAGAAATCAAGTGAGTTTGGTGGTGCGTTTGCAGGCTGAGATCGGGTGATCTCAGAGTTGCACTTTGTGTCTGTAATCATGCAAATTTGGAGATTTATTTGGGGACTTAGATTGAGTAACTTGAAGATGTACTTGGAGGCCGTAATAAAGCAAGTTTGGAGTTGCACCTAGAGAACTTTCATATGCAAACTAGGGGTGACAGTCGACCACAACTAGTGATTTATTTGGAGGCCATAATTGGGCCAACTTGGAGGCTCTGATCAAGTGAATTTGGGGATTCATTTGGAGTCCTTGATTCAACAGAGATTAGAGGAGTACATGAAGGTGGTCATGAGGGATGCAGTCGATGGAGAGGGCAGTGCATCAGCTTCCAACACTGTACATATTGATTAACTTGTAAATGTGGGTATGTAGAGAGTTGTGTACAACATGGCCTGCCAAGAGTTGAGAGATAACTGATGAGTGACTAGCTGAGAGCACGGGACAGTCAATCTTCAAACTATGCAGTAATGTCGGAATACTGTCCTCAGTGTTTGCAGTTCTGCATATGAACTCATGATCGGTGGATCGAGATATTGATTGAGATAACTTAGCTTCATGTTCTGAAGTGATGATAGAGAAATAGAATGAGGAATAATAATAGGGGAAATCATTATGAAAAGCTACAACTGAACAGAATTTCTTGTGTGAGTCATTGTATGATCACCAATACAGCAGGTACTACTGCCGATCTGCCAGGTCCACACACTGATACAAGGTCTTCTAAACCCACTTAGGCCGATCATCTGGCTGGTGGCTCGTTCCCACTCATATTATCCAGGTTGTTCCAAATGTCATCTTGCATCTCCCTTTCTCATCCCCATCTCTATCATCATAGCAGAAAACAACGTTATGTACTCCTACTCTATCTCTCCATCCAATGATCTGGTGTTAATACTGAGTACAGCCAATGCAGAGTATGGTATACACCAACAATGTTTCTCTTCCCCTTGTTGTTACCATTATAAGTGGATCTCTGATTGCAGCTTTAGCTTCCGACATGCCTTCAGACAAGATAGACCACCACCAACCAGCCCTCCATGTAAACTTCACAGCAGAAGTCACCATGTCACATCCCCATAGTTGTGAGAGTTAACTAACTGATTAATAGTCTCAGCACCTGGCAAGCTACCATTCAACCATCTCAAAGTAGTCCTTCAATTTTGCTCGATTATGGCCTCCAAGTGACTATTCTAACTCGCTCCATTGTGCCCTTCATGTTCGCATAATTATGGTCTCCAAGTGCACACCAACAGTCGCTTGATCAAGGCCTCCAAATTCGCAAGATCACGGTCTCAAAGTGCATCTCCTTACTTACACGATTACAGCCTCCCAGTGAATTCCTGAGTTCACGCAATCACGGCCTCCCAGTACACCACCAAACTTGTTTGATCGTGGCATCCAAGTACATTTCACTGTTCTCACTATAACCCCCTCAATGTGTATCACTGAGTTCACTCGATCATCATGTTCAGGTGTACGAAGAATTGCTCCCAAGAACTGTCTGCAACCAGGCAAGATATCCTGTGTCTCGCTGGTTAGCCATATAGATCCATACATACATAGAATATACTACAAACTGAATACCTGAGTTCTACAATAGTTGCATTATCCGTTGTTGCAATAATATATGATTTCACCCGCAGTGTTCCCAAAGCAGGTGGTGTTTCTCCCCGCCTGCCCAAAAGTATTGTTGAGGTTCACCCAGGCATGTGGTCAGCACCTCCAGGCTTGTTGTTGTTACGCGCTAGCTTGACGCCGGTGCTCTCAGCTGCTCCCCTCGATCTCCCATGATCCCTTGGTTTTCCCAGTATTATCCTGAGCACTTTCTGGTGCACCTGAAGGCCATTTTATCGGTCCAGTCCACTACAGGATTCGACCACCTTTGGATTCTGTACCGACAACTCTCAAACACTCCCTGTGCCGGCCACAACATTACATTTTGCTGATATACCTAGTTACCTCCATGGGAGGCCATACATAGTGGTGTGACATTGCATTGCCATGCACTATGCAGTGTTCCCAGTACAGACAGTTCTTGTGTGGAGTATAGTCTTTGCCCCACAGTAACTGTGACAGCCATTAAGATTGAAATTTGTAATGGTATATCACAATACATTTGCTGGTTATACATAATTTAACCTCAATCAATTGCGAAGTTGGATTTATTCCAGCTTTGGGGAGCTTAGAATTTGGCAAATGCAAGTGTTAGTGGCTGCAAAACAATTGTTGTCTTGTTGATATATATTACACTTTCAACTTTGCCAGATATTTCATTTGCAGTTGCTGCACATTGCAATATCAATTTCCATCCCTTTGTCAGCAATCTCTCTGCATCTGAAATTCCACTCCAGTACCTTCAATTTACTGCTGATATTGGACTGCACTTTAGCTGCCACAGTATTTACAGCAATAATCAGCTTCATGGCAACACCAACTCAGATTCAGCCAATGATACTGCTTCCAGGAAGTCACTAGGCAGACATGTCTTCTTTCACAGCAATGGATCAGTATCATGGCAGCCACAAAATGTAACTTTTGTAGCAATGTTGACTTTCAATGCCATATACATTACATGTTCCAATGAGTCCTTTAAAGCAACATGGCTGCCCCAGCACCATTACAATACACACAGTAAAGATGTATTTGCACTGTGGATGAATTGTAATAACTATGCTGTACCTAGTCATAGTGCAACTGGGATCACAATGGCATGCATTAGTTACATCAATGTTTGCTATCACCATTGTTGAAATCTCCATGTTCACTAGATAGTTGACTACTTCTACATGCTCAAGAACATGATTGGTGACAATACATTACTCCAGTCCACAGTAAATAATCATCTTCATATATCCATGAAGACGAATTGGCTATACTAATCAAGCTAAACTGACAGTTGTAATTCATTTCTGTTGGGATCACCTGATTTGTTAAGTCTCTAGGGATGGCTACCCCGGGACGATGATAGTACACTGTCCTGGCCAACAATCACATTGTTTTATGATGCCTACCATTGACAACTCTTTTGAAGTACTTCATACAGTTACATTTGTTCAGTATGGGGGGCTGCAGAGTGTATATGAAATAGAGAAGTATTGCATTATAGGTTGCTACTGTTATTGTGGCTGGGGATATCTCTCATATGGCTGTGGCTGAGTCATGCATGATCGGAGATTGCTGTCCACCTAAACCTCCAAACATTGCAAAGCAGTTGTGTTTCCACAAGGAAATGGCACCGCACCAACTACATGATTATTGCAACTGCACTGCATGCTAGACCAGTGCAATTGACTGGTTGACAACTGGTTCAACTGTACATACTCAGTTCCCATATGTTAACCGGTTCGAACCAGTGTTCCCTACTGCCTCCAATTTTACTTCACCAGCTCTATCCCTTGCACACACTATACAGAGCACATTACGTTCAAGCATATCTTCCTTACTCAAGGAAAGCCATTGATATCCTAAACCTTCTGTGAAAATCTTGAGATTCCGCACAGATACCATTGTTAACATAAATTATATATTGACTATGGGCTATGCATCTGGCAAGTGACTAACTATACCTGAGTTTACATTGTGACTGCAATCATCAGCAACTGCTTTCCAGTCTATTCTAACTGCTTCGCTGTTCATCTGGAAACTGGTAGACCTTTCTACCAACATCCACTGTCAACATGATGTGGAATGGGTACTGAGTGGCAAACTTCCTATCCCACAGTGAACCAGGGCGTTTTGAACATACAAACTGCACTGCACTGCACTTTGTGTCTCCGCCAGATGTACTGCACTGCTCAGAACAAACTACTTACTGCACTGGTTAACTCTTTACAAGCGGTGCACTGGTTCAACTGTTCGGAGGTCTGTGTCGACCTCAAAGATCTATACACATATGCGTACGCACCCATTCGTACTTGTACTCTCATATATATATCTGGCCTTGTGTCCCACCTAGCTTGGATATAATCAAGCTTCTCTATCTCTCTACTTTGAACACTCTGTGGGCCTGAAAAAGAAGGATGCGGAATTAGTACCCCAGGGCAGTGTTCCTAAGCGGCCAGGCCGGCCTCAGCGGCGGCTTTCAAATCAGGGCCGGGCCGGGCCTGGCGACTTTTTTTGGCGGCCTGGCGGCTTTTTCTTGGCGGCCGGGCGGCTTTTCTTCGCGGACTAAGCCTAAACAGAATATTTTGTTTACTAAGAAAGTCTCCAAAGTACGAAACATAAACCATATCCAACTCAATCATCGTAGCCCTGCCATTGCCGTGTTCCATCCATCAACCATGCCAAGGCTTTTGCAGGCCGATGCAGGCTTTTTAAATCACGTGCAGGCCGGGCCGCCGTTAGCGCAGGCTTTCAGAATGGAGGCCGGGCCGGGCCCCCCAGGGTGCACGAGTGAGAAAGGCCACTAGGGAATATAATAAATACCACGTGCAGGGGTTCCATGTTACTCGACTCAGTAATAATACACCGTTTTAAGAAGATCACGAAATCGAGGGATCAATGATCAATTTTAGCACCTTTTGACAACTGAAACAAAGTGGCCTACACCTGAGCTCCATATTTGGCATTACCTTTCCAACTTGTCATACTATGGTATCTACTATTCCGTCCACTCCTTATATTAGTCACTTCTCTAGTTTTAGCTGCAGTATATCATCGTCCTACTTCAGACCTCACGTCTGCCGGTCACCGGACCTTGCGCCGCTGGTATCATTACCATCCTGCGTCCCAGAGTTCCGCTTTGCAACTTCTCACTAAGAGAATTAGTCGTCAACACTCGAGTACAAGCGACTTTCTGTAGGTACTTACCTTTCAAGAGAATCTTTCAGTGTATCCAAAGCGTCAAACTGCAACTCTGTCTGCACATAATTTACTTTGAAGTCGGTATGGCGCAGACGATGGCCGGTAAACAGCTGCAGCGCGGAAATAGCTGTTCCTGTTCTTCCATGCCCAAATCCACAACATACCAGGGTAGTTCCAGAAGATGTGAAGCTGCGGCTTATTGTATCGAAATCTGTAAGAGTGGGTGCGTGATAGTCTTGAACGCAGACGTGAGTATACGAAATGCGGTTCGTGAGCAGTAATCCAAGCTCCATCAACGACAAAGGATACGAATTCAAGCTGATGACATTGGTGATGCCATGAGAAACAAGAAAGCTAATGGCTGCGGAATTCATGTTCTGATCTTCGTCGTGGGACACATAGTGGGGTGCGGAAGAGCGGGCGAGGCGGCCAGGGATCACCCATTCGAAGCGTCTGAATACTGGTTCCTCGAGTTGATGCAAGCCGATTATCGTGTTGCTATCTTTCACGGCTTTCAGGGATGTTCCATTGCTATCAGGTTCGAGCTGGACCGCAAGAAGACTTTCATCGACAGAAACAAATAGCGTGTACCCTCCAGAGCTCAGACGTGTAAATGTGAGATACTCCAAAGCCTTCAAATGCAGTGCAGTACACATCATGTCGCCCCCCGACCATCTGCCCAGATATTTTCCCGTCCCAATGTTGATGAAGCCAAAGTGGTTGTCTGCGTCTTTGACGCACTTCCAAATCTGGGTAGGGTCGCCAGTGTACGGTCGGATACGAAGATTGTCGCCTTCCGCAGTGAAAACATTTTCAGTTCCGTAGATACTAATTGTAAACCTTTGGTCAGCCTCGAGGCAACTGTCGCCGTGACCTGGTGGACGCATTGTGTTGTATCAGGGCGATAAGGTACTGCAGATAGATGATTGTACGGTAAAGATTGTGTACGGAAGGCGTTATGGTATTGACTCGAGTTTGGAATGATAGTCCGGATGAAAATAGAAATAGAAAAGACTGAGGAATGGGTTATTTATACTGGTGCACACACACCCTGAGTAGAAAATCGGGTTTGCAGGTCAGGGCGTAGATCCGGGTGTTATATTAGAATTAGTATTTCATGATTGCACAGGATTAAATTAAGCAGGTGGTAGTTCTCAACTGCCATCGTCCTTCCCATCGATCTTCCCTACTCAAATCATATTATTACAAAGCGGTGTCACCATCCCCTGTACCGCATGAACTGTTCTAGGATCTTGTGACGTGGTGCCTCTCTTGATGTGTTGTCCCTGCGAGATTACGTTGATGCAATATGTGCGATGCGTCGGTTTTGTGATCGCCGATAGATGAAGCGCACTATTAGCAGGTCTTATCTAGCCGGTGATCGGGAGGGGCAGGGGAAGCGGCCTCTGCCGTACTCTAGAATTTAGATAGAGTGAATGCAGTAAGATTAAATTATAAAATAGACAACAAACTGTGCTATCAGTCATTGATCGTAAATTGCACTACGATGATGGAATGGTCGATTGCAAATAGCGTAGTAAAAGAATCCCTTGACAGGATTTGCTGTGCATAGTAGTGCATTTCGATGTAATCAAATAGAAATATAAAAGTTCATGAGAAACATGCTGCCCAGGAAGTAAAGATCTACCCTAACCCTAACGACATTCTATGCCATAGATAAGATGCATACAACCTAACAAGAAATATCGGATTCAGTAATGTACGCAGGATTGGAGTTGTCGAGGCCGACTCCTGTACGATATATACCAACAGCTAACCAATTACCTAATACTGTCATTGCTGTACGTTGCAGTTGCCTGTCACTGCGAAGACCTATGGCTAACAGCCTGACTACGTACGTTAAACGAATGATAGTCTGCAATGGGCATGTGGGTGTCGAGCGGATAAAACGGAAAATTTCCTGGCAGTGCAATGGAAGTGGTAAAGACACCACGAAAACCTGTAGGGGTTTGAACAGTCTATCGATTGCATCGATGTACTTATGCATATACAAATTGCCCTATCCTGGTTCATGACGTTGTCAAGAGTGAAGACGAACCTTGTTAGCGTACACGGACCTCACCCTATCCGAACGTATCCGTACCCCAGCTATTGAGACCTAACACCAGGTAACTTAGGATCAACTTGAGAGGCACCCTTAATGCCTTGATTGATTCTTTCCGCAACATTCTGATGTAGCGAGTTATCGACTGTACAATATTATTTAGTGCACTTAGTATCAGCGGATGACGTATACTCCATACTCTCTATCCGGACGGGTTGTGTCGGAAAACTAGGCGGTGGGTTTCCGACAAATGCCAGTTCAGGTCTTGCCAAGTCGCGTTGTAACACCTATCATAGTGCTTCATTGATTTATTGAAGATCTAATTACAAAAGTGTCAATATTGGGGGTGCAAGAGTGGCAAATGGTGGCAAAAGCATACCCGAAGTTTACCTGTATATAGTATCTAGTATCTTCACCTTCTCTCTTCGCTATACACGTACACAGTTCTTTTTCTATATTGTAATGTTATGAAATGTGAGGTGGAATAGGTACTCCTTTACTCAGGATATTCTATAGCCTGCCATCATACACCTATAAGTTCCTATATCTCAAAGCCACCTATCACTGGAGCAGGAAAAGAATGATTCTCAGAGCATGCGCAGGTGCGACCAACCACAGCTCTAACTACCCAATTTCCAGCTCCAATACCAGTGCACATCTCGATAGTAGTTCATGAGATTTCCCAACAGCCTCGTTTAGTAAACAGTAAACTCGACCAACTAAATAAACCGAAGATAAAACAGTCCAAAAATACGCGGCATGGTGGAGCAGCAGTCACAACTACCCCTCATAGAGTCACAGAATCTCCCCTACTCGAGTGGGTGAAATCTCATCACTTTGCAGTGTTTTCAACTGTCCGTTCAGTTCAAGATCACTTGGGACGGGACGGGACGATGAAACGCTGTCCATCTGAGGGCAAGGCCTATACGACGTCATCTTTTTGAGATATGACGGAAATAGACAGATAGGACGTCCGGGAACGCCACTTTTCCATTCCGGTGGTTCCCTGCAGTCTCCAATAGATATCCATTGATGTTGACATTCAGTTGTAAAACGAATCGAATCATAGGTACCAACCCTCAAATTTACAAACAAAGATACCGGATTATCTATGCTACAAAAGTGATTGTCTGCAGATCTATAAGATTAAAGACTATGCCTCTATATACATATTCCGACTGGTCACTGAACTAGGAAGAAATCCGCTTCGCGAATAAGTCATCTTTACCAACCAGTCAGCTGTATGTGGATGCTGTAACCTTCAGTTTACTAAACTAGGGTCTTAATGGTTCGAGACTACTATAGTCTTTCGGTGCCCGACATTGCAGTCCAGTCTCAGTCCTAATTTCGGTGAACTAGTCCGGCTAGGGCAGGTGTCGGTTGCCCTAGGTTCCAAACAGGTACCTATAGCAGACCTCCCAACGGTGGAAACCAGTTGGGTTTCCGCGGGGAAACTGCACTGCACCAACTACTTAATTGTTGAAACTGCACTGCATGCTAAACCAGTGCAATGAACTGGTTGACAACTGGTTCAACTGTATATATTCGGTTCAACTATCTTAACCAGTGTTGTCAACCGTCCCGTCCGTCCGACATCACTGAGGACGGGACGGGACGGCGGCTTGCCGTCCGTCATGAGCCAGGACGGAATGGCGCCGTCTTTTTTGAGGCCGGACGGGGACGGACGGAAGGGACGGCCGTTAACGGTAAATTTCCGTCCCCGGCCGTCCCCGGCCGTCATCGGCCGACATCCATTGATGATTTGCGAGTCATCATACATAATAGATATTCAGTTATAATAAGTACATTTCTCCACTATCTTGACTGTGAAGCAAGATCCTTTAACATCTGCTCCATCCGAACCTGAATGCTTACTACTAATTGAGAGTCTAGAAATATAGATAAATCTATTTATATCTTGTATCGCGCACTCTACAGTTTCAGTATATGTAATAATAGTAACCGCCCGATGTCGGCCGGTGACGGTGATGACGGCCGATGACGGTATTTTTGCCGTCCCCGGCCTTGGCGCCGTCCCGTCCGTCCTGCCGATATTGCGGACGGACGGGACGGTTGACAACACTGATCTTAACTGGTTCGAACCAGTGTACTGCCATGAATTTTTCTTCAGCAGCTCTAACCCTTGCCCACGCTGTACATAGCACATTACTTTCGAACATATCTTCCTGACTCAAGGAAAGCCATGAAAATCCTGAACCTTGGTTGAAAATCTTGAGATTCCACAGAGGAACCATTGTGAACATATATTACAAATCGACCAGTGGCTGTGCAAGTGGCGAGTGACTAACTATGCATGAGTCTACATTGTGACTCAGATCATTAGCAACCTCTCTCCAGTCCATTCAAACAGCTTCGCTGGTCATCTGGAAACTTGTAGACCTTTCGGCCAATATCCTGTGTCAAGAAGAAGTGATATGGGTAATGAGTGGCAAACTAGCTAACCAGCAGTGAACCAGTGGAGTTTGAACTTACAAACTGCACTGCACTGCATGGTGAGCCTCCACCAACTGCACTGCACTGCCAAGAATTAACTATATACTGCACTGGTTAACTCTTTTCAAGCAGTGCACTGGTTCAACCGTTGGGAGGTCTGACCTATAGGGGACTGGCAGCTACCGGGAGTAGGCAATTGGTGGTTGTGCAGGTGTGTTTGCCAAACATGGGCCTCAAATTAGCTGCAGGGCACTGTAATGTCGTGAAGCTAGTGGCAGTGTGCCTTACAGCGGGCGATTTGGATGCTGCAATGCCGATGGAGAGCCTTAGTACGAAAAAGTGATATAAAGTGTTCTAGTCCAGTCACGGAGGATGTCCCTCCGCGGAGAGACCGGTCCATTCACGGAGTGTACCCCTGCACCCCACCTCCGTGACTGGACTGGTTCATTCGCGGAGCATACATACAAAGTGCTAATT